>Ga0098052_1000652_pt1 | contig 21876 bp, 24 predicted proteins | sample 15_taG_FD_81591 | JGI IMG/M metagenome (GOLD analysis project Ga0098052, IMG submission 81591) | Marine viral communities from the Subarctic Pacific Ocean - 15_ETSP_OMZ_AT15312 metaG | ecosystem: Environmental > Aquatic > Marine > Oceanic | place: Pacific Ocean | collected 2015-01-18
AGGATAGTGAAGATGCCAGATGATGAAGGTGGATTATTGAGACAATATCTTCCAGCAAAACTCATAGACAATCCATATCTAATGAAAGAAGATCCTGATTATGTCAAAAGGATTATGGGTATGGGAAATACAGAATTAGTGACAGCTATGTTGGAAGGAGATTGGAATATTCCTTCTGGCCAAATGTTTTCAGATGTTATGGATGGTGTAAAATGCCTAGTTGGAGATTTTAGATTGCCAGAACATTGGGCATTAAGGAGAGGATTTGACTATGGTTATTCTGCTCCTTTTTCAGTGTTATGGTATGCCATAGCAGATGACACACCTTGCACAATTGACGGTAAGCAGAAAACATTTAAACGAGGAACCATTGTAATAGTAGATGAATTGTATGGATCAAAACCAAACAAACCCGCAGAAGGTGTTAGATGGTCACCAGGAGATATAGCAAGAGCAATAAAAGAACAAGAGAGACACTTTGATAGACCAGTGAAACCAGGACCCGCTGATAATTCAATCTATGATGGTGATAGCAAGATAGCAGAAGAGATGGCCGTTCACGGAGTTGAATGGTGCAGATCAAACAAAGCCCCAGGTTCAAGGAAGATAGGTTGGCAACAGATAAGACAGAAATTCAATGCTATGTTGCCTGAAACACAAGAAGAACCAGGATTAGTAATAACAAACAAGTGCCAAATGCTTTGGAGAAACTTGACAGGTTTGCCAAGAGATACAAACAATTTAGATGATGTTAATACCAAAAGCATAGATCACGATGCTGACTGCCTGAGATATATCGTCTTAGACAAGCCAAAAACAGCAAAAATGATTCCATTACAAGGCTACTAACAATAAATATGATTATAGATCAGGAAAACTTATATGCCAGCAAATAATACACATCCAAGTTATAACAATTGGGCCCACAAAGCCGTAAAGACAAGAACAGTGATCGCAGGAGAAGAAGAAGTTAAATCCGCAGGACAAATGTTCCTACCACACCTTAATGGTTTGTCCAAAGCAGAATATGAAGATTATAAAGAAAGAGCCCAGTTCTACAATGCAAGTAGAAGAACTCTATCAGCATTGGTTGGTTCAGTTTTCAGAAGAGGTGCTACATTTACAAGACCCGCAGATTTAGATGATGTGATCAATGATATTGATCTTGATGGCACAACAGCAAATCACTTTACAAAACAAATACTAAAAGATGTATTGACAGTGGGCAGACACGGTGTTTTAGTTGACTATGATCAAAACACACAGAGACCATATTGTAATCATTACATTGGTGAAACAATAATAAACCATAGAATGGGAATGCACAATGGCATATTACAATTAGAAATGGTCGTTCTACAAGAGAGCAAAGAAATTATTAATATAAATGACGAGTTCAAAACAGATTATGAAACTTGTTATAGAGTGTTAAGACTACAAGATGGAGTTTATACCCAACAAATTTATTACACAGAAGGGAACAGAGAGGTTGCAGGTGAAATCACAGTTCCTACTATACAAGGAAGAACATTAGAGTATATTCCTTTTGTAATAATCAACACAACTTCTTTAGGTTGTGATTATGAAGATTCACCATTACTAGATTTAGTGAATATGAATATCAATCATTATAAGTTTTCAGCAGACATTGGTCATTCATTACACTTTACAGCTTTGCCTACTCCGTATGCCACTGGTGTAGACAATTATGGAGGCGAAAGCAAAGAGGCAACACCGTTAAGGATTGGTTCAACAAATATGTTAATGCTACCACAAGGATCATCAGTTGGTATGTTAGAATTCAGTGGTGCAGGTGTGAATAGTCTAAGACAATACTTAAATGATTGTGAAGGCAAGATGGGAAAACTGGGAGCAAGACTTTTAGAAAAACCATCTGCTCAACCAGAGACAGCAGAAACAACTTCTATCAGACAAGCGGCAGAAGGTTCTGCTCTTATCACGGTAGTAGAATCTGTAGATGCTGGTATAACAATGGCATTGAAATATTGTGCTGATTATATGAGCATAGATATTGATTCAGTAGATGCTGAATTGAACAGAGACTTCATTGATGCTAAAATGAATTCTAAATCATTAATAGAATTAATACAAGCATATCAAACTGGCGGTATATCAGAAGATACTTTATACTACAATCTACACAAAGGTGAAATACTACCACCTGATCATAATAGAACAGATGAAATTACAAGATTACAAGGGCTGAAAGGAACAGTGGAGCAACCATCACAGCCTGGAGAAGAAAATGCCTAAATCAAAATACAACAAGAAAAAAACAAAAAGCAAAAAAAGTTCTTATGGCAAAAAAGGTCGTAAGAAATACTAAATACTACTACAATAAAAGTTAACCGTGTTTAACAAATAGGAGGACTCGTATGTCTAAAGAAGAAGCAAACACACAATCAAACGAACAATCAAATCAACCTTTAACATTATTTGTAGATTCATTGGAATCAATTCCTGAATCATTACATTCATTTTATGAACAGCAAGAAGATGGTTATAAGTTAAATGTCAAGAATGCTGTTCCATCAGCGAAATTAGATGAATTCAGAACTAACAACAGAAAACTAAATTCTGAATTAGAAGATCTAAGAAAACAGATGAACTATTTTGACAAAGATGAATATGACAGATTAAAGGATCAATATTCAAAAGATAAAGCAAAAGGTTCAATACCAGAAACTGATGTTGAACAAACTTTATCAAAAAGAACTGCTGAAATGAAAGCAGACTATGAAAAGAAGTTAGAAGAATTGAACAATCAATACACTTCAACAAATCAAAAATTATCAACTGTCTTAATTGACAATGAAGTTCAATCAAATGCAACCAAATACAATGTAAAATCAACAGCAATGGAAGATGTTCTTTTAAGAGCAAAGACTGCCTTCGTTTTAGAAGATGGTAAAGCTGTTGCCAAAGATTCAAATGGTGAGATTGTTTATAACTCACAAGGTGAGCCATTAACAATTGAACAATGGGTCAACAAATTACAAAAGACAGCAGGACATTTGTTTGAAGAATCAACTGGTGCTGGAGCAAGAGGACAAAAGACTCCTGTTCAACAACCAGCAAGAAAAATGACAGGCCTTGAAATGATTAACCAAGGTTTGAAACAGAAGAACTAAATATCAACATAATATCCGTGATATTATAGGACAGACGATCTGTTATGTTTATTATTAACTACAAGACATAATAAGGAGGAAAATAATTATGGCTTACTTAACACAATCACTTAATGATGTTGTGTCTAATGAACTTTTCCGTAATCCTATATACCCAGGAATAGCGGATGCAATTCAAGATGCGGCAACATTTTATGAATACATACCTTTTACGGCAGTTAAAGGTTCATCAATTGGTGTAAATGAAAACACAGATCAAAACTTGGTTGCTTTCGTGGCAGACGGTGGCGATCTAGACACTGGAAACTCAATCAACCAACTAACAACAGCAACTAGAAACTACAATATCAAATCAATAGCTGGTTTGGCAAGTATTGGCACGGTATCTAATGCTGGTGCAACATCAAATGGTGTTGACTTAATGGCTGTGGCTGTTCAAGCGAAAGCAAGAGATATCGCAAGAAAAGTCTACAAACAAGTTGTTCAAGGAACAGTTGGAACTGGTGATGCTTCAGGGTTTGAAGGTTTTGGTAACTTTTATGCAACTAGCGGTGGTTTAGATGGAACTAACGAACTTTACCTATCAGGTGGTTCAACTCCAACTATTGCTGATGCATTAGACCAAGTTTTAAACTCAATCACAGCATCTGATCCAGACTTCATTATGATGAATGGAGATATGTTAAACAAGTTCACAGCAAGAATGAGAGCTTCTGGGGCTGGTTTTAACTATGTGACTGCACCAATTACGAACAGAAACATTCTTTCGTATCAAGGTGTGCCAATTTTCAGAAATGATCACTTGGCTGTTCACAGTTCAACACAACACGATATCATTGCAGGCTGTTGGGAAAAAGGCGGCAACACTGGTATCACTATGATCTATCCAGAGGGAACTCCAGCTGGTTTAGAAGTTGTTGATCTAGGTGAATCTGAGAAATACTTAGGTAAAGTGACAAGAGTCGCTCAACATACTGCTTTGGCTGTTATGAACAAAGAAGGTGTTGCAAGAATGACTGTTGACACAGCGGTAAACACAGGTCTATAATTTTACATTATAGATATACCATTAAACAAGGGCCTTTACGGCCCTTGTTTTCCCTATAATCACTAAATACAAGTGAGGATCACATTATATGGCTTTAACATTAATTACAACTGCAGGTGCAACAAATTCAAACTCATATGCCACTGTTTCAGAGGCAAATACCTATCACGATTCAATTAGAGAAGAAGCAGATCAAACTTGGTCAGCATTACACGATGGCAAGAAAGAAAGACTTCTTGTTATGGCAACAAGACTAATTGATGAACATTTCGTATTTTTAGGTTATAAAAGAAATTCAAATCAAGCATTACATTGGCCAAGGTCAGGTGTTGTGAAAGATGGAAAATATGCTTATGGTCAATTTGAAAATTTAGCAGAAGACACAATACCACAATTTGTAAAAGATGCAACATCAGAATTTGCAAGATTACTTTCAGCAGAAGACACAACTGCTGATGATGATACTGCTGGATTCAAACAATTAATGGTTCAAGGTATTAGTTTAACAATGGATCAAAGTTCAAGATTATCAAAAGGTGTTATCAGATCAAGTGTTTATTCAATATTAAGAAAATATGGAGATTACATTCCATCATTAAATGCAGGATCAGGCGGCATAGGTCAAAATAGATTAGTAAGGAGTTAGTCCAATGGGATTAAGGTCTGCTATACAATCAGCAACAAATAGTGCTTTTAGTGCCTTAGGTGATATACCTATTTCAGTGACATACACTCAAGTTTCATCAGGTGGATATAATGCTACAACAGGCACAACAACTGAAACAACAAGTTCAACAACATTGACAGCATTGATTACAAAATTTGAACAAGAAAACATAAATGCAGGTTTGGCTCAATCAACAGATAGACAAATGTTAATTCCTGGAAAAGATTTATCATTAACACCAAAGCCACAAGACAGAGTAAATTTTGAAGATGCAGATTATGAAGTGACTAAGGTTGAAAGAGATCCTGTGACAGCTTTATATAAATTACATATAAGGGAAAGATAATATGGCTTTAACAATACCACAAGCATTAAAAAGAATTGATCAAATAATGAATCAAGTGCAAGAAGGTTTCACAATTGAAGGATCACAAACAGTGAAATCTAAAACACCTGTAAGAACAGGTAAATTACAAGGTGCTTGGAATTCAAGAAATGCAAAGTTTGGTCGTGTATCAGAAATAAACAATGATACACCATATGCAGGGTTCGTGGAAAACGGATCCTCAAAAATTAGACCAAGAAAGATGGCGGCTCAGACTGTTCAAAGTCTAAGAACTAGAGCAGACTCTATCGTCAGAAAGGCAGTGAAATAGATGACCTTTCAAGCAGAGAGAGCCAGCATTGAACAGCGATTAGTTGACAACCTATCTGGAACATATATTCAATTTGATAATGTTCTTGGATTGGTTGACAATGCTGGTAATATCGTAAACACACCTGAAGCATTAGACGAGTGGGTGAGCTTAACAATTTTAACTAATGATTCTACTCAAGCAGAATTAGGCTCAAAATTCTCAAGACAACAAGGAATTATAAGTGTTCAAGTATTTGTTAAAACAGGCACAGGAACACAAAGAGCTAGAGTATTAGCAGAATCAATTAGAACAATATATCATATAGTAAATTTTAGTGATATTACAACAAGAGCTTGTAGTATGACAGTGGTTGGTGAACAAGCGGGTGGACAAGACACAGATAACTTCTATCAGGTTAATTTAGACATTCCGTATTTCAGGCATCAAGCATAAATAATAGTAGGAGAACAAAACAATGGGAATACCAAGTGCAAGTTTAACAACAATAGCAATTCGTAAAGAATCAGATCTAGCAGGTTCAGGAACAGACACAACAGCAAGTCTTAGAGTGACAGCTGAAAGTATAGTTCCAGCTGTTTCAACAATAGCTTCTGAAGAGATTGATTCATCTAGAAATGTTTCTGATTTAAACAAAGTATCATCACAAGCAGAAGGTGACATTGAATTTGAATTCTCACCAGATGGTCCAATTGATGCATTGATAACATCAGTATTACAATCAGGTGCCTCAGGTGCAAATGATGTAGACAATGCCACAGACAACACTACATACTTCAATGGCACGACTCAAACAAGTTATGCAATTGAAAAGAAAACATCAGATGGATCAACAAACTTCTTCCAACTATACCAAGGTATGGTTCCAAACACTTTAGAACTAACAGCAGAGTCAGGTTCATTTGTGACAGGCACAGTTGGATTTGTAGGTTCTAAAATTAATGCTATGTCAGGTAGTGCAACACTAACTTCTACATTGACAACATCTACACAACCATTTTCAACGGTGCATCAAGACACAAACATCAAATTCAACACTGGTGCGGCATCAATAACAAATGGTGATTATGCAGAATTGACTAATGTGGTTCCAACTGCTTTCTCATTAAATTTTGATAATGGTCTAAGAGCACAGACACAAATTGGTTCAACTGATTTGGCAGGAATTGGTGCAGGTAGATTTACAGCAACAGGTTCGTTGACTGTGTATGCCAACCACACAGACTCACAAACATTATTCAACAACTACATCAACACAACAAGATTTGGTATGTGTGTGCAAATAGGTGATTCAGGAAACACTTACAGATTCTATATGCCAGAAGTTATCATAACATCAGCTCAAGTTTTAGCAGGTGGTAATGATGAAGATGTGTTAATGGAACTTGAATGCCAGGCTGTTAAGACAACGGTTGGCTCAGACGATTTCACAGTAGCTCTAATTAAAAATCAAGCATAATAATCTCATATAAATACTTGTCTAACAAACGAGGTATAGAAGTATGGATTTTACAAAACAATATGGATCTACAGATCCAAAAACAAATGCACAATGGGTGGAGCATCAAGGTGCAAAGTTCTTCATTGCTCCATCAAATAACATAGCCTTCAAAAACAAAACTCTTGAAATGTTTAAAATGAATGAACTTCAAGGTGGAGGTTTAGACAAACTTACAGCAAAACAAGTGGTAGATATTGAATCTGAAATCAAAGCCCACACTATCTTATTAGATTGGGAAAATGTTGAAGATAAAGGACAGACTTGTGGCTATAATCAAGACAAAGCCAAAGAGATGTTAACCAACTATGAACAATTCAGAAACTTTATAGATGCTGAATCTTTAAAGATAGCAACTGAAATTAAAAAAGTAGCAGACAACAAAAAAAAGTCCTAACCTCACTCACTAAATGGATGGCAGAGTGGGGTCCTTATTCTAATATACCAGCCATTCAATCAAAGGCACCTACATATCCAAAACACTTAGATATCTATGTAAGTGCTTATAACTCTCTAGCCAATGACAGGTTAAATACAAGTGGAGGAGTTGGATTTATTCCATTTCCTTCAATTTTGCGATATTGTAAATGGTGTGGCATAAAGGATCAAGAAGAATTCATTGCTATTATCCAAGAAATGGATAGAGAGTATGTTTCTACTGCTCATAAACAGCAAGAGAAACAGATGAAAAAGGATAGTAAAAAATGGCAACAGAAGTAGTAAATCTTAAGATAACGGTTGATAGTTCAGGTGCCGTAAATTCCGTTAATAAACTTAAAACAAATCTAGGTGGAGTCAACAAAGGTTTCACCAACACAGGAACAGCAGGTGCATTAGCATTTTCAAGAGTAAAAGGTGCTATTGCTACACTTGGTTTAGGTTTATTAATTAAAGAAGTAGCACAAACATCAGCAGAGTTTGAAGATTTACAATTGGCCTTGAATGCTGTATTTGGCGGAGTAGATGAAGGTGCCGCGGCATTTGAAAGAGTAAAAGATATTGCAGGTAAACTACCCTTAGACATTGATTTAATTACATCAGCATTCACACAATTAAAAGGTGCAGGTATTGAACCAACTGAAAAACTATTATTAAGTTTCTCAGATGCGGCTTCCGTATCAACTGATAAGGTTGGTGCTTTTAGATCATCAATTGATTTGTTTACCAGAACAATGCAAGGTGGTTTGGGTTTAGAAGAACTGCAAAGACTACAAGATAGAGGTTTACCTGTATTTGATGTATTAAATGAAAAACTAGGTATTACCAGATTAGAAGTTTCCAACTTAGGTAAGACGGCTGAAGGTGCCAAAAAGATCAGAGATGCTTTATTCCAAGGCTTTGATGAAAGGTTTGGTGGTGCGACAGAAATAGCCTTAAGTTCATTATCAACAAGATTCTCCAACTTTGGAGATGCTATGAAAAAAGCGGCCGTGGCTTTTGGTGGAAAAGGAAAAGGCGGATTCCTGGATGGATTAGCAGATGCCACTGGTGGATTAACAGAATTCATAGGTGAGAATGAAGACTTACTTGCGGCAATGGGTAGACTATTAGGACAAGGTTTGAATCTAGTAATTGATGCATTTGGTTTGTTATTTGATGCAATTAGAGTAGTAATTGATATAGTGAACTCAACAATAGATGCTTTCATAACAATGAAGAACACTTTGGTAGAAGTGGCTGATAGTGTAGTAGCATTTAAAAACAAAGTTTCAGGCAAGTTTGAAGAAATGAAAGACTCAGCTGTTGAATCTGCGAAAGGTTTATACGAAGGTGTCACAGGGTGGTTCAGTGATACTGAAGAAGAAGTAGTAGGCGGCTCAATAGTCCCCAATATGGTTAATTCTGTAATAAATGAATTCCATAGAATGGAAAGAGAAACTATATCAGCAACAAGATCAATGAGTGAAGGCACGACTGGTATAATGAGAACAGAATTTAGTGAAAGCAATTTACAACACATATTAGTTGATCCAGTAGATAATGCAACAACAAGAGTTTCAGGATCATTTAATAGAATGGAAAATTCTATAGCAAGTAATATTTCTGGAGTATTAAAAGGAACAAAGAGTTTCAAAGATGCCTTGATTGATTTAGGTTCACAAGCTATTTCAGGACAGCTTGGAAACCTGATATCAGGCGGAGGTTTTGGTGGAGGATCTAGAGGCGGTGGAGGACTTGGCAGTATAATAGGTTCTGTCGCTGGCAGTTTCTTTGGAGGATTATTTGCAGATGGTGGAAAGTTAGCCAAAAACAAATTTGGTATAGTTGGAGAAAAAGGACCAGAGCTAGTGACTGGACCTGCAACCATAACACCATTGGCAAAAGATAGAACAGGTGTTTCACCTGTGTTTAATTTTAACATCACAGGAAACTTAGGAACACAAACATCAGGCACAGTCACACAAACTGATTTAAATAGAATGGCTGGCAAGGTATTAGAAGAAAGTATTAGACTAATGTCAACACAAGGGAGATTTGCTTAATGTCTGCTAACACAACATCAACTGCACATCCATCACCCACAGATACTAATTCAAATGTGATATCAATTGGACCAAGTGTCAACTCAACGGTTGAAACAGAAATAAGAATGGACATATTAGAATTTGGAGATGGCTTCGCACAAAGGATACCAGATGGTCCAGATAACTTGAGAAGAATTTACACAATAGTTCACGAGAACTTGAACACAACAGATGCCAACCTGTTAAGAGAATGGTATGAATTTTACAGCAAAGGTCAGACAATAACTGCACCCACAACTCCTACTGATGGGACAACAAGAAACTATTACATTAGAGAATTCAATGAACAACGATCAGGTCCTTTGCTACACACATTCACGGCGGTGTTAGTAGAGGATCAATAATGCCAAACTTTCTAAATGATTGTAAAAACATAAATGAATACACTCCTATAGAGTTATACAAATTTGATTTTTCTACAATCACTCCAAGGTTCTTTTCAGCTGTTTCTACAACAGCTTTCTTAACACCACACAGGCAATCAAATGGATCAAACATTGTAATGAATGGTCAAACATTCACTCATTGTGCGATGAACATTGAAGGCATATCAAGTGAACTTGGTGCCAGACCTTCAAGGCCAACTTTAAAAATTAACAGAACAATATTTGATGCATTATCACCTGTTGCGGCCATTGAGACAAGTTGGACAGGGTTAGGAAACTTACCACCCTTTCCAATGAGAGGTGTTAAGGTAGAAAGATTCTTGACTTTACACGATTACAATGCAGACAGCGATTGGACAATGACCAGTGATCAAAGTTCAGGCACAGCGGCACAGAAAGCCGCAAGGCATACTGCGGTTTTACAGAGTGGAGTGTTGCAAAGATATTTCGTAAATGGTATTTTAGATACCACAGGACACTTACTAGAATTAGAATTAACACCAGCAATAGGATTAGAACAAAGAACACAATCAAATAGAAAAATGCCAACTGGTCTATGTAGTTTGAGATATAGAAGTTATGTAGGTGGTGCTTTCGTTTATACATCAATTGATAATGGTGGTTGTCCATATGGACAAACAAACAACCAAGGCAGTCAGGCAACATTCACAAACTATTTCAATAGAGCAAACCAAACAACCAGTGATGCATCACAAGACTACTGCAACAAAACAGCCAGAGCTTGTAAGCTGAGATGGGATCCATCAAACAATGGATCACCTATACCATTTATGGGACAATTCAAAGCAGGTTCACCTGGAGCAAAAAGAAAGGATGACAAATAATGGCTAACATAAAATCAACAAATGATCCTTTCAATTCAGTAAAGACAACTGCCACAAGTTCAGCTGGTGCAATCAAATCAAAAGACAAAGATGTTGTAGCAGGAGATCTTGTTGACAAACAATTCTACACAGGTGAAGCAACAGACACCACATCTGTAAAGATACCAATTGTTTATGGAACGGTCCTAACCAAAGGTGTTGTTATAGATGAAAAGACTGTTAGTGACATTGGAGGATTTACTGGTGCTGTTGAAAAAGATATAATCAATTATAAAAATTACAAGATATTAATCAGTGAAGGTGATTGTAATGGCATCAAATCAAACATCTTAAATCACACAATTATCAATGGTGTTCCTTTACAAGATCCAGATGATTCAAGCATCGTAGAACTTGCAGGTGTAGAAGTCAAAGAACAAAAAACCACAACAAGTTCAAGTTGGGGTGCTTCAGCAAATCAATTCAGTAGTAGGAGCAAAGATATTGACATAAGTCCTTTTAAAACAGGAACAACCAATCTTGAAACTTCTATTGTGAACAAAGGTGGTTTCTTGCAAGGACTGGCAGATGTGTCTGTGTCATTGACAAACAATCATATCTTAAAATTTGATACAGCTTCAGACAAGTTCGTATCTTCTCATATCAATGATGCCATTAATGATGTAGGACTTTACATCACAACATCAACACAACCATATGGTGTTGTAGCAAATCCATCAACCTGGATATTGCCAACAGCAGGACAATTCACAGTCACATTGGCAACAGATAACAGAGCAAGTCAAACACCATTTAGATGGTGGAAAGCTGGATCCAATGCAGGTGGGGCTGGTCACTCAATAAATGATACTGCTTATGCGGCATCTGTTTTACATATGGATGGTCTTGCAAGACCAGATTTATTGATGTATGAAAATTCTACATACACATTCACTTGTAGTAGTTTAGGATCAGGAAACGGTTTCTATGTTAGTTTAAATGGCACAGATGAATACACAATAGGAGTTGAAAGTTCAGCTGTTGCTCACGGAACTACAAAAACAGAAAATGGAACATTCACAATAACACCATCAGCATCAACACCAAGAATACTTTATTACAGAACACAGGCAGGATCAAACACAGGTGGTAGGATATTAGTAAAGGCGGTAGATTAATATGACAACTTATGTAAGAGCACCAGCAAGTGGATCAACAGCAGGATCATCACAATCATTAGATGTAAAATTTAATGAAGATGTTTTTGTCCATACAGCAGGAAGTTCAACCCAAGCTCAATTAAGTTCTTTGACAATTTCAGGAATGGAAGATTATGAACTTACTTGGTTTGGTCTAGCAATTGGTGGTAATACATCAGACATCACTTCTACAACTTTTGATATAGATATGAATAACTCAAATATGACCAAAGCATTTGACAGTTCAACTGGATGTGATTTTGATTTAACAATTTCTAAAAGTGCTCCAAGTGATACAGCGGCCCCAGATATGCTTGACAGATTGTTTCCTATTGTGGAAAGTGATTATTATACTTTTTCAAATGCAACTGCATCAACATATTCAGAAGCATTCAAAGAAATATGGACAGGTGGTAAACTTAGAAATGACAGTTCAGATGATGCTTACTCAAGTTATGCTCACAGTGGCATAACTCTTGATTTCGCAGGTTCACCAATGGGCACAGGTGGACACAGATATGATAATGACAACACCAATATATTGTTCTTGGGTTTTTGGGGACCTGGCAGATATGTTAAAGAAGTAGCCAAAAGAATTAAAATAAGACCAACAACAAATACTTCAACTGAATATGTGTTAATGGCCTGTGTTAGAACAGAGACAACTGACACAGCATTTTCTCCTGTGGCAAGATTGAGAGAAGCGACAGGATCTTATGCATCATTGGGTGTCACTATACCTGGAGAATCAGGTGCTTCATTTATATTTGACAAAGGTGAAGAGAATGACACATTCACAGCAACACACAAAGACAGCACAACTGGTCTTTTAGACAATGTGGTATATCCACACACTTCATTAATCCAATTAAGTTATCCAAGACCGTCTACATTTACAGATGAAGAAGACACAACAATATTTTCATTCATATACGAAGGAAAGAAAGTCACCAACTTCACAGCTGGTCCAAGCAATCCAGGTGAAGATCCTACAACAGGTTCTGATGCACATAGTTCAACAACTGCATTGGTGGCACACGATTACATAACCAACAAGAGATATGGTCTAGGTGAAATGATAATTGATGTCAACACAACAGGTCAAGCAAATGGCAATGAACAAGCGGCAAAGATAAACAATCAATTGTATGAAGCCAAGATAAGATGTGAAGATGCTTTGACAATAACAGCAACAGATGGCACAACATCCACACAGAACAGATATGCTTTCAATAGTGTGATTGACAGTGATACAGACAAGTTTGAAACACTATCTAAGATATTGAACAATATGCACAGCGATTTCTATTTCCATAATGGTTTCTTAAACATATATCAAGACAAACCAACTGATCCTGTAAAAATTGTAAATCAATCAAATGCACAAAACATAAAATTCACAGGTAGAAATCATTTACCAGAAGTGAACACAATGTATGTCAAATATAACAATGAAAGAAAAATGTTTAGGCAAGATATCGCATTTGATGAATTAAGAGATCAGTTGAATACTGGTATGCCTGTGGTATCTAAAGAAGTTATTACAGAAGGTATAACGAACAAACACCAAGCATTAAGACATTCAAGATATCTACTTGAAAATGCAAGAACTAAAAATGAATTCGTATCATATACAGCTGGTGCGGATCACATTTATATGAAACCAGGCGATTTGATATATGCTGATTCAACAGAAGACAATGGTAAAAAACACTCAGGTAGAATTCTAAGTATATCAAGCACAACTGCCACAATAGATGGTGCTATTGAAATCAATGGTAGCAAAGGTTATAGAGTTTTAATTGAAAATGGCTTTACTGGTTCAAATCAATACAATGCACACGAACAGACAGTGGTCAACAACACAATATTTGAAACAAGTTTGGTGATTCCTTTTTCAGGAACAACAGAAGAACAGACAACATTACAATTAGGTAGTGTGACAGGATTGAATGACATCAATGCTGGTAAATCTGCTTTGACTGATTACAATGGACAGGCATTTATATTGATTGAAGATACTTCACCTGCAACAAAACCTTATCAACAAGAAAAGATTTATAAAATTACAAGCATAACTGAAACATCACCATTCGTTTATGAGGTGGTGGCACAGAGATATGATCAAGACAAATGGATCACTGTGGACGACGGTTATTTCTTTGGTTATGAATTAACAGAAAGTCTAGCATCAGGATACACGGAAACATAATATGGCAACACTTAACACACCAATCACATTTACACAATTTTCACCTTATGTGAGAGGCACGGTGACTTATGAATGGACAGACACAGCGGCAGTGAGTGCCGTGTCAGGTTTCAATGCTTCTGCAGATGGTATATCATCTGTGACAACAAATCTATCAAGTGCCAATGTTGTTATTGCATTTGATTCAAATGTTGATGCCACTGTTAATCTAACAGCCTGCACATCAGGAGCACAATTAACCGTGCCAAATGATTACAACAAAGACATACTTTTAAAAATTACATCTGACTTACAAGTTGGACAGGTGCATTCAGCAACATCAACAGCGAGAAAAATTGTAAAACACACTTTCGTGGGAACATCAGACTCAACACTAACAAGTTCACCCGCAAATCCTAGTTTCACTGACATTGAAGCTATGGCAGGCACAACAAAAAGCCTTGGAACATTTTCAGTCAATGATGTTGATGCAGGTTCACCAACATATTCAGCAACAATGACATATAGGAAAGATCTAGGAACAATAACATATTCAGATACCAGTATTGTTAATTCAAGTGGTGCAGACAAAGACATAATATCAACAACAAATGTATCTACTTTGAACACGGTATTGAGTGGAATGGTGTATGTCCCAGATGTGAATGGCAACCCAGTGACCAATCAGACTGCGATCGTTGGAGACACACTGACACTATCATTAGAATCTACAGCTGATAAAAAGATCAATGGATCACCAGTGAACATAACAACCTCAGTTTCAGACACCATACAATTAACTAATACGGCGAGTGCCTTGGCATTTACAGAGGCAGAAGTCATTGCAGGAACGGCCAAAGCATTTGGAACAAATGTTGGAGTCAGCCCTGTGTTCAACAATCCAGGTGTCACTGTTAATTGCAAGATAACTTATGACAAAGCAAAAACAACAATAACATATCCTGACACCAGTATAGTGGACAGCACACAACCCACACACGACACGGTATCATCAACAGATATGTCAAAAATCAATACTGCCTTGCAGACAATGACAGTTATACCTATTTCATTGACATCAGGATCAGATCTTGAAGGGAACTTCACTGGTCAAACATTGTCAATTGATTTGTCAACAACACCAGCAATTACCATTGGCACAAACACGACATCATTGAGCTATACTGCTTCAACAGATACTGAGATCACGGCGAGTGCAAGTTTCCAAAGAGTTGCAACAGGCAAGGATTATTTCCAAACGGTGTTTACCGTAAATGCTGGTTCCTTCACTCAAGAGTCTTTGGAAAGCTACAGAATGAGATATTTGAGAAACACTCCTTTTCCATTTTTACACAATGTATCATCAGGTGCCATAGCAGGAACTGAAGAATCAGGTGACACATATGGAGGTGCAGACATAATCGTAGATACCACAGTATCATCAACAGAGATATATGCTTTGGTGTTTGATATGGAAGATGATCTAGGCACAATTGAATTATCTCCTACAAGCAAATCAGGAGTGCTGTCAAGTCTAACCACACAGACGGCGGTGTTAAATCATTATGGTCTTACAAGCTCAACATTCACAAAATATGCAGGCACAGGTGCCGCTACTGGCATCAGTTCTCGTGCTGTCATATTGCAAGGAAAGAAAGCAGACCTAAATGCTGTGTTGAAACTTGTTTCAACAGGAAATTCAACATCTGATCCTAATAGCATTGGTTGGATATTGAGTGGTGGGGCTGGTGGATATCCTAGGACTCCTAGTGGTGGTAGTGTTAAAGGTGGAGGCCTACACTTTGTTCCTAATTTTAAAAATCAAGATGTTTCATTGCAATCATCATTGTATCATCTGACACTATACAGGGCTCCAGCGGGAACCAGTTCAACAATTGACATCAATAGTAATCTTTCCACATTTACAAAAATTTATGAAAACAGAAACAATGTGATTGAAGAAATGTCAGGTGGTTTTGGTGTCAGAATATTAGAATCAGTAAGATTTCCAAACCAGGCAACGGGTCCTTTACAACCAATAGTCACATCAGAAGATCTTAATTATTACAGTGGCACAAACCATCCAGGTTATAATATGAGTCGTTCAGCAACAACTGCCACTGATGCCAGTGGTTCTACAGCCACCGTGCCTGCTCCTAAAAGGAACAGTTTTTATATAACAAGTGGCACATCAGGAGCGATTTATATTGCTTCACCAAATCACTATGTGGGCGGAACAGAATTAAGAACTCCAGGATCAGTCACTCCAGCATCTACTGACAACACCACTTTGAATGATCTGGTAGCAAGGATTTTCATTAAAACAAATATGGCTTCTGGAACAGATTTTAAATCAGGACACAGCTATCTGTTTGCACAAGACAAGAACGATCAGAATGATTTCACAACATCAGATCCAATAGTGACAGGCAGTGGAACTGCTGTGGGTGGTGCATCAACGGTATATTCAAGTGATGGTTTCACAGAAATTGGTCATTATGGTGGATATCTAGGAGTATTAGCACAATGGTTCAATGGTTTCCAACACAGAAACCTCAAAGACACATCAGGAAATGGTCCTGCGGTTGGTTCAACCTGGACCTATCGTTTGAGTGTAGAAGAGAGAGATGCTAGTGGACCACAATCTGACACATCTAAGATATTCTATATTGATATACCAATCACTATGATAACTTAGAAAACTAAATACAAATACAAGGAATAAAACACTATGTCAGCAGGAACTTTAAACTTAACAATAGAACAAGGAACTACATTCCAAAACAATATGACTGCGAATGTGGACGGTTCTACGAACATAACTAATTTCACTTTTGCGAGTCAAGTTAGAACAGAAGCTATAAGTGATCATATTTTGGCCACATTCACAGTGACAAAAACAGATAACACAGCAGGTGAATTTAACATCAGTCTAACTGACACACAGACAGCAAGTTTACCAGTGGGAACACACAAATGGGACCTTGCTTATGTAGATTCAGGTGATAGTTCAAGAAGAAGATTATTAGAAGGTAATTGCACCGTGGTAGCACAGGTGACAAGGAGTTAATATATGGCAACAACAGTCACAACAACAGGATCAGTCACTAACATCACAGTTCAAACAGGAACACAGAATCTATTTTCTAATGTTGCCGCAGACACAGGCACAGTGGTTGTTGATAACACACTTGACACATTAACGATAGCAGGTGGCGAAGGTATTGACACAACAGGAACACCAGGCACAGACACAATCACTATCGCTGGAGAAGATGCTTCAACAAGCAACAAAGGTGTTGCAAGTTTTAGTTCAAGTCATTTCTCAGTGAGCTCAGGTGCCGTATCATTATCAACTGGAATCAATAGTTTAACAGATGTAGATACCACAGGTGTAGCAAACAACAAAATTTTAAAATACAATTCTAGTTCATCAAAATTTCTAATTGCAGATGAAACAGGTATTGCATTGACAGATTTAAGTGTCACAGATGCAGGTGGTGATGGAAGTTTAGCATACAACAATTCAACAGGTGTTATTACTTACACAGGCCCAAGTGCTAGTGAAGTAAGAGCACATATTACAGCTGGTGAAGGAATTGATATTAGTTCTGGTGCAATATCTGGAGAAGATGCAACAGACAGCAATAAAGGTATCGCTTCATTCAGCTCAGATCATTTTACAGTGAGTTCAGGTGCTGTCACAATGAAAACAGATGGTATAGATGACACATTAATTGACTTTGGAACAGGAACAAACCAGGTTGATACAGATGTTTTACCAGAAGGTTCAACTAATTTATACTTCACTAATGCAAGAGCAGATGCTCGTATTGCCGCGGCAACTATAGATGCTGACACAACAACCATACAAAATTTAGAAGTAGATAATTTAAAATCAGGTGTTTTAGACACGGATATTTCAGGTGTTAGTGGTAGTGATGATACTTTGGCAAGTGCTAAAGCAATCAAGACTTATGTAGACTCACAAATACAAACAAAAGACAACACAGATGAGATCACTGAAGGTTCAACTAATTTATACTTCACTAATGCAAGAGCAGATGCCAGAATAGCGGCGGCAGATACTGATGATTTATCAGAAGGATCAAGTAATCTTTATTACACAGATGCTAGAGCAAGAGCAAGTATATCAGCGAGTGGTAGTTTAGCATACAACAGCTCAACAGGTGCTTTAACATATACACAAGGTTCTATTGATGCTGATTCAGTCACAATAACAAATTTAGAATTAGACAACTTAAAATCAGGTGTTTTAGACACGGATATTTCAAGTGTAGCAGGAACTGATACTACAATAGCATCAGCGAAAGCAATCAAAACTTATGTAGATGCACAAATACAAACAAAAGACAACACAGATGAGATAACAGAAGGTTCAACAAACTTATATTATACAGACACAAGAGCAAGAGCAGTTTCAATAGAAAATGTTGTAGAAGATACAACACCACAGTTAGGTGGAGACTTAGATGTTAATAGCCAAAAACTAGTCACAACATCAAATGGTGATTTGGTTATTGAACCAAATGGAACGGGTAATGTAGAAATTAACTGTGACATAGTAGAACATCACAATGCGGCAGGTTTGATCATACACGGTGGCGGCCAAGGAACTTGGAACAAGACCTCAGGTGAGGCTTACCCAGGCAAAAGAAACTCTATGTTATTCTACACTGGTATACAGGTTGAAGGTAATGGACAATATGAGTATCCAGCTTTAGTTTTAAAGAACAACTCAGACAATGGATACAACAACTTATGGGCGGCCAAGGCAAGACCAGCAAGTGGACCAGATTATACTACAGATGATTATTTAGAAGAAGATGATGTCATCTTTAAATTCTTTGGTGCTGGTTATCAAGGAACGGTAACAAATGGTGGCAACACCACAAGTAAATTTTCATATGGTTCAGCAACAGTTGATCTATATGCCACAGAAGATCACTCAGCATCAGCGAACGGTGGTGGTATCAAATTCAAGACATTGAACACAGGAACAGTGGCAGGATCAGGAGCAGAAACAGAGAAACTTAGAATCGCAGATGATGTTAGAGTAAATCCAGGTAAATTAGATGTTGACTTTAGAGTTTATGGTGACACGGTAGATGATGTAATCAGAGTTGATGCATCACAGGACAAGTTCTCAAGTGCCGCGGCAAAAATTGACTTCACAAATCTTCCAACAAGTGATCCATCATCAGCAGGCAGACTGTGGAATGATTCAGGAACATTAAAGATAAGTGCGGGTTAATATGATTAAGGATTCAGAAGATGGCCAGATACAAAGTATGCAAGTGTCCTTGTGTTATATGTATAATAACTTGGCCTTTTAAGAAATATTGGAAATGGACGATAGATAACTATGGCAAATAAGAATTCAACAGCAGAGAGACTAACAAGATTAGAAACTAAAATAGACCTTTTAATGTCCAACCATTTTCCACATTTTGAATCAAGGATGAGTAGATTAGAAGCTGGAATGATTGGCTTACTTTGTTTTGCTATTACTAATCTTATTGTAGTAGTATGGAATCTGATCTAAACCTACAAGCAATACCAGATCTAAAGTTTAACTCACCCTTATTCCGTTTCACATTTGAACAATATCTACAAAAAATCCTAAATTACGAACCTTGGGAATACGAACATCTGGATTGGCTATATCAAGAATACACCCAGATCTGGCAATCATAACTTATTAAATACTAACACAATGTAGGTTAAATGATATTCACCTATGTTGTAATCTGTTGGCGGTGTATTGCTACTAGAACATCCTTTGTTAATATTAGAATGTCTTCGCATAATCTATAGCAATACACCCCTATTAACAGCATTTTAAGAAGGATACAGCCGCCAGGAACACCACAATGGACCATACATACCCATACAAGAAAAAAGTGTATAATTGCTGGTGTATTCACGATGTTGATGCTAGATCAGATTGGTGTAGAAACTACTGCGATCAACCCTTTTTTGTTGATATGAGATACACAGAAGATACCAGTATCCCCATACATCATCACCAAGATCCTGCGGGATTCGTAGATGAAGTTGTATTTGAATTCACAAGTAGAAAAGATCTAATGTTGTTCACATTGGTTTGGGGTTAGTCTAAGGCTTTATAGAAGCCTGGGGCACCTGGATCTTGTCAAACTTCCGCTGTGATCTTGATGCTTGTCTCCCCCATTCAGCCACTTTAGCAAATGGTCTCCATTCCAGATTGGCTTTACGGAAATCATTCTTGTCCCCATTCTTGTGCCAACGAACATATCCTTTGGGCGGACGACCTATTATAAACCAGGCAAGATGCACCCGCCTGGGCCAGTCTTGTGGATCACAAGGTAGCTTACCAGCTGTGACAGATCCTGAATTGCTACGGGTCCAAACCCTTTTAAACAACTGATAGTCCAGCTCTTCATCAACCCATAGTGTGCTGTTGGTGTTGCGACATTTGATATACTCTTCCATTAATAAACGAACTCCCCTCCAGCCCAACCTAACACATCAGTCCACAGCTTCTTGGCCTGTCTATTCCTATCCACTTGTCTAGTGAATCCAATAGTGATCGTGTCTCTGAACTTCCTAGGATTGTATTGTGTATAGGGTGCAAGATTAAAACAACAAGGAGTGATCAGCTTTTCAAAGTCAAATTGATCCCCACGATGAACTACTAGGAAATAACGATATGGCATCATATGAGCCATTAACCCTCTAAACCCTGTGTGATGCCAATGCTTTCTCTTAGATATATGTGCGGAATCACAATACTTATGGAACTGAAATTGACTGTTTTTTACAGCTTTGATTGCCTTGGGATAGACATATTGTTTGTTTTTATCTGTGGACATTGTTAATTTTATTTATTAAACTAATGCAATATTGAACCTACTATGTATGTGCAAAGAGATAATGAAACATATAGAACACAATGGGAAAGATGGTTAATACGATTACAGCGACCAGGGTTGTGTAAAATAGGGGGCTACCCCCATTGTAAAATAGTAAGGGAAACTATAGGCACAATGGGCAAGGTGGTTATAGAAAAGTATATAAAATCTATCAGACCTGACCCCGCTTGGTCCTAGATTCAAAACAATTAATCAGTAATAAAGATCTTTAAAGAGGTTGACTTTACCTAAGGTTCGTTTACAATTGACCTAATCTTTTCTAAGGCTTCGTCAAGAGACAACCCCTCACCTTGAATAAGATGCCTAATCAAAATAAGATAAGGGATTGCTATTATGCTAGGCCTGATCATAACATATACGAATTGAATATCAGACCGTATGCTATTATAACACAGAAAGATCTTTAAGTCAACCATAGAGTAGTATGGGGACACACCCTGACCTTTAAAGGTATTAGAGATATGACCTCCGCCTGGGGGCCACCACTCCCACCTTGTCTCACCTTGTCCCTTAAGGTTCTCAAACGGTAGGCTCAGCCATAGGGCATCGTGGCCCGCGGTGGCAGAAATCTTTTTGATTATAACACAGAGTGAGGTGTGGTGTCAACCTAAAAGATCTTTTTTATTTTCTTTTTTATTTTTTTCTCTAGAGATTCTAAAAAGATTTTTCCTGACGATGGGTAAGGGTCTATGGGTAGTATGGGTGGTGTAGGCTGTTGTATATTTGCAACAGATTAAACCTAAGGTGGTGCCAGAGTGGGGAGGTTGAAAGCGGGATTAGGGTAGGCCCTAGCAG
>Ga0098052_1000654_pt1 | contig 21813 bp, 23 predicted proteins | sample 15_taG_FD_81591 | JGI IMG/M metagenome (GOLD analysis project Ga0098052, IMG submission 81591) | Marine viral communities from the Subarctic Pacific Ocean - 15_ETSP_OMZ_AT15312 metaG | ecosystem: Environmental > Aquatic > Marine > Oceanic | place: Pacific Ocean | collected 2015-01-18
GTACGACAACAACAATTAATAGTACAACGCTTACTATTGATGACAACAATATTGAGATAAACTCAGTAGCTTCCCCTAGTGATGCTAACGCAGACGGAGGAGGAATTACATTAAAAGGAGCAACAGATAAAACTATTGCTTGGCAAAACGCAACAGATCTTTGGACATTTAACCAAGGTATTGATTTAGATGGTAATGGGTTGGTATCAACAGATAAAGCTTTACCTGTAACAATAGGAACAGGAGCAGGAGATGATTTTACAATAAATACTACTGGATTTGTTTATGAGGGTGATACTGGAAATGTAGGAATAGGAACTAGTAGTCCAACTTATAAACTTGATTTAGAAAGCAATGGGACACTTTTAATTAGAGGCACTGAAGAAACGTCAGGAAAGCTTTCTTTTGATATTCAGCAAAGTAGTGATTTAACAACTGCGAATGAGGGTGGATTAATTAGGCTTTTAGATGGACTTGAAGCGACTAAGGTTCACATAGATGCAAGAAGTAATCAGGACACTTATTTTAACGCAGGCAAAGTAGGAATAGGAACTAGTAGTCCTGGGGTAAGATTAGATGTTAATAGTGGTAGTATAAACATGGGTATGGCGGTTAGGTCAACGGACACTGGTGCAGCTATAGGTTTTGCTGACAATACTACAACATTAGATGGAGGTATATATCCATACGTAGCAATCGGAGCAGTAGGAGACGATCTTATATTGAGTACCTCAAATGCTGAAAAAGTCCGTATAGACAGCAGCGGCAACGTAGGAATAGGAACAGATAGTCCTAGTAGTGTTTTATCTATAAAGTCAGATGTTAATAATAATATTAATAACGGGATCTTATTTGAGGCAGCTGATAGTACAGATAGGTTAATTCAAATATATGAAAATTCAGTAGGAGAATCTTACATGTCTTTTCACCAAGCAGATACTATAAAAAATGTAATAAGGTCAAATGGGGTCTCTTATTTTAATGGGGGTGATATAGGAATAGGGACCTCTAGTCCATACGCTCAATTTGACGTAAGAGCAAGTGCTGGATGAGTAATGTCTCTAACTACCTCTGATTCAAGCGTGACATCTTGAGACGTACTAGGAACAATACAATTCGCAGCACCAAACGAAGGAAGTCCAGACGGAAATGCAGTTGCCGCCTCCATTCATGCAGAAGCTTCTGACACATTCCTTCCAACTCAAAACGGATGTGATTTAGTATTTTCCGTAGGTGAGAGTGCAGCAGCTGAGGAGATGATGAGAATAAATAAGTTTGGTAACGTAGGAATAGGAATTGATTCTATTGATGCAGGAATTAAGCTACACATACAAAGCTCTGTAAGTGCGGACTTAAGACTTAAAACAGAAAACACATGAACATCAGCTACTTTTGGCGCTCTACAATTCGGTAGTAGTAACGATCCACAATTAGCAACCATAAGAGGAATTGCTGATTGAGCAACTGATAATGGTGCCTTAGTGTTCTTAACAGAGGCTACAGGAGAAGCTATTGAAGAAAAGATGAGAATAAGCTCAACTGGTAATGTAGGAATAGGGTTAGAGCCAACAGTGAATATGGATGGGCTATCTATAGAGGCTGGACTTCTTACTCTAAAAGAAAGAGCAACACCAACAGCAGATAGTGGGTATGCAAAACTTTATAGCAAGACAGATAATTTTGGATATATACAAGACGGATCAGGAGTAGAAAAGAAGATAATGACAAGTACCTATGCTTGTTTATATGTATCATCAAGCTCAGCAACAACTATTAGCTCATCTAGTACTCCTGTATTAGTAGCAGGAACAACAACAGAAGTGACAAGCACTAGTGATATAACTGTTTCATCAGCAGGAAGACTTACATATACAGGGGCAACAACAAGAAGATTTAAAGCAGATGCAGGGATAAGCTTTGAAAGTGCAGGGAATAATAATGATTATGTATTCTATCTTGCAAAAAATGGGACTGTTATAGGCTCATCAGCACAGCAAAACTTCATAGGCACAGGAAGTGAAAGGAAGGTAATACCTCTTACTTGTATGCCAGAGCTTGCTCAAAATGATTATTTAGAAGTTTATGTAGAAAACATTACTGATACAGATAACTGTACAATAGATTATATGAATTTCAATATTCTTGCTATTGGATAAAAAAAGACTAACTTTATAAAAGATAACTAAAACAATATGCACAACTTACAACTACAAAAACCATACAGCCTTACATTCAAGACAGATGCAAGATGAGCTATGAAAAGCTGGGCTATTGATATTCCTTGTGAGTGAGACTATGAGGTTGGTAGTGTGAAAAGTTTAAAGTGATCAAATCTAACACATGAAGTAAATATTATATGAGACACAGTAATAATCAGCTTCGCACAACCTAGAGAATGAACAGCTATAATTAATGTAACCTAATAAAAATGGCATTGCCTTCAGATAATAAAATACTGGAACAGATACAAAACGAATACTTACAGTCATACCAAACTGTAGTAGATAAGCGTGAGACTTTTAGAGCTAACGATGAATTGCTAAACAACACAAAGAATAGAGACAAGCTAGATATGAAGACTCTCTACTATATTAGAGACGGTCTACTTTCTCTCTACTATAATGATGAAGTTATTGTTTCTTTCCAACCTCGTAAATTCTGAGCAGAGGAACAGAGCCAGAACCTTAACTCTCTTGCTAAGTTTGATTACGATGAAATGGATCTAGCTATTCATCAGTATGATGTACAGAATAACCGTCTAATGCGTTGAGTAGGAATTATGGCACAGGTAGACTGGGATGAGGTGACAATGACTCCTCGTTGGAAGTCTATAGACACTCGTTGATGGATTCCTGATGTATCAGGCTGGTTTGATCCTAAAGACTTTCGTTATCACGGCTTTGAAGTAACAAGAAGCATAGACAGCCTTGTAGCAGAGACAGGACTAGCTAGGAAGAAGTTAGAAGGTTTGCGCAATGTAACTTCTAGTGAACAAGAACAGACACGCCAGAGAGCGCAACAGGCTAGAGAGCTAAACCCACAGACTAACCAAGAGACACTAGACAATAGAAACCTAGATGTATACTTCCATTATACGATCATAGACAAATCCAAATATCTTTGTATGACAGACAACGCTCGTACAATGCTATTAAAGAGACCAACTAAGATTGAGCCAGTACTTGAGGAGGAGAAAGCAGACGAGAGCAAAGTAATGTTTCCAGTATCTCTATTCTACTTCCGTCCAGAAAGGCATACTCCTTATGGAGTCTCCCTACCTGATCTAATGCAAGACAAGCATAGATATAAGAATGTACTCGCCAACCTTATGTTCTTAAAGGAAAAGGACGCAGCACTAGGAGATGATATTATATACGATACTAATATAATCAAGAATCGTAATGATCTATCTAAGAGTACACTGAATAAGAAGTTTATCTGAGCAGACGGTCGCCAAGGCAATATACAGAATGCAGTAGCAGTTATTCCTAAGAATCCAGCTGGCGCATCTACTTATAACTTCTCCGCTTTCCTTGATAGAGATATACAGATGGCAGTAGGTATTGATCCTCTACAATTAGGAGTACAGAGCTGAGCAGATATTACAGCTACAGAGGCACAACAGTTACAGGCTAACAATAACCTCAAGAGTATCTTTAACAACAAGATCAATAAGGTATGAGAAAAGACTTTCTGGAAGCTATGGTACAAGAGTTATAAAGAACACTTTGACGAGGCTAAGAAGAAGATCATCCGTGTTACTAACGCATTCGGTACACAAAACATAGAGTTTACGAAAGACGACTTTATAGGTCAATCAGATCCAGATATTCAAATAGAGCTAAGATCAGAAGTAGTAGCACAGAACAACAAAGACAGAGCAAGCCTTACTCCTCTCCTTCTATCTGTACTAAACAATCCTAACAAGCCACAAGCTGCTAAGGATTATGCAGAAAGAAAATTGTACACAATGAGCGGAGCAAGTGCAGAAGAAGCTCTCGTATACGCTCCTCGTTCATTTGAGGAACAGGACGCACTACAGAAGCTCGTACTCATCAACAACAATGATCCAGCAGGTATAGAGATTGACAATATGGAAGTAGACCACAACACATATATTACAATCTTTGAAGGAGCATTAGACAACCCTGCTAAGTTCGCAGCAATAGAGGCGAGAAAACAAGCAATCATTCTTACAGGACAAAACAAACAACAAATAGCCTGAGATCAGCAGGTACAGAACATAGCAACAAATCAGCTCGTAGCCTGATCGCAACGTGCCAACGAGCAAGAACAGTGAGTTATTACAAGACAGGACGCATCACAATCATTATAACCTAACCATACCTAACTATGATTGAAGTAAACAACAATATGCTTGATTGTAAACTAATTGAGCAACATATACAGGATATTAAGAAAGCCTACATGAGTACTATTGACTGGCTTGTAGTATATGAAACAAATAAGGAGTTCCTAGAAGCTAAGGTAGCAGAGCAGAACGCAGAGGTTGAGAAGATAGACAAGAAGAAAGACCCAGACGGTAAACGTGAAGCACTAGGCATATACAGCCAGATTAAAGCATCACTAGACGGACACATTGAGAAGAAGGAGTCTTATGACTTCAATCTGAACATACTAGAGGAAGAGGTGCGATATTATGAGGATTTACTTAACACAATAAAATAATGAAAGAAAGCCAAGCCAAAGAACAAATATCGTTTATAAAAGAACTAATGACTTCTCCTGGATGGAAGCTCCTATGCAAAGATATAGAAGATAACATCAAGTTTATAGAATGAGACTTACTATCATTCAACCCAGAAGGGAATAGCACAGAACTTATATATACGAAGACAGATGAGAAGAAGATCAGAAGACAAATACTACAATGACTCCTTGAAATGCCAGCAGATATGATACATCAGTTAGATGGCAATATAGAGGAATGAGAGGATGTAGGATACAAAGACGAGGACACTGTTTAAACTTTATTAGATCTCCTTCGGGGGATCAATATAGAGCCTAAACACTCTATCACGCAGAGAGGACTGCATATTAAACTCTAATCAAAAAACCTATGTCCGAACAAGACAACCAGCCAACCGCTGATGAACTCGCAATTCTCAACGATGAAGCTATCGCCGCATTAGGAGGCACAAGTCCTAATACTCCCGAGGTAGAGTCTAAACCCGATCAAACTGCTGAACCAGAAGTCGCAGAAGCTACAGAAGAAGTTACTGATGAAGTAATTGAAGATGTAGAAGAAGCAGCTGAGGAAGATGTAGATGATTCTACAGAAACAGAAGAGGAAACTTCCAGCGAAGAAGAGACCGAATCTGAAGAAGAGGATCAGACTGATAAAGTAGTTGAGGAAGCGCTTAAAAAGCAGAAGAAGCAAATCCGTAAACAATTACTATCTCAGGTCTCTAAAAAAGACAAAGAAATTCAAGCATTGAAATCCAAACTTGATGAAAAGCTTGCTGAAATGGACTCTAACGAGGTGGATGTGATTGATCAAATCGTTGAAACTAAGATACAGGAAAAAGAAGCAGTGCGTATTCAGAAAAGGGAGGAGACTATATTCTTTAAAAACCGCCCAGAAATGACGGATATGAAGGAAGCTCTCACAAGCATTCGTGATGACTTCCCTAATATGTCTTGGGAGGGTGCAAGGATTCAGCTACTCGGGCAAACAAACCCAGCAGCTCTATCTACACCAAAGGCAAAGAACCTTGACGTTAGTTGAGGTGTGCCGAAAGCAGTCAAGAAGTCAGCCAGCAGTCCGAAAGACCTAAGCGACTCTGAATTGCTTGAAAAAATTGCAGACTCCAAAGAGATAGACGCATTTATGGGACGGTAAAAAAATTCTATTTACTTAACCACTAACTAACATGGTAACAACTGGTAATATGACCTCTGGTGCATTGGGGATTTTCCTACAGCGCCAGGCTGTTAAACAGTTCGTTAAAAGCACATACCTATATGATATGGGTACTTCAAAGATGCTCCCTGACGCTGAAAACAGTTACACTTTTAACCTTCCAGATGCAAACACAGCTACTGTGGCTACATCTACTCTTACAGAAGGTATTACACCTACAGAAAGTGCTTTCACTTTCTCACAGATCAACGTAACAATGACTCAGTATGGTGTTCACTCTAAGCTCACTGATGTCGCTCTAAAGGATTCTCCTATTGATCTCCTTTCTAACGCTTCATTTGAACTCGGACGTGTTCTTGCTGAGAACGTTGACCAGGTAATCCAGACAGAACTCCTTACAGGAACAAATGTTATCTACGGAGGAGCAGTAACAGCTCGTGCTTCACTTACAGCAACAGACGTTGCAACAGGTGCTAAGCTCTCAGCTATTACAGCTAACCTACGTACTAACGCTGCTCCTACATTTGACGGAGCTTATGTTATGGTTGCTCATCCACACGTAATCAGTGACCTCCTTACAGAGACAGGTAACGGATCATTCTTTGAAGTTAACAAGTATGATAACGCTACTAAGATCTTTAACGGGGAAATTGGACGCCTTTACGGTATTCGTGTTGTAGAATCTCCAAACGTAGGTATTCTCGCAGACGCTGGTTCAGGTGCTGTTGATGTATACCCTTCATTCGTTATCGGACGTGATGCTTACGCTGTTGTACGCTCACAGAACATGACTACAGAGATCAAGCCTCTTGGTTCTGCTGGAACTGCCGATCCACTTAACCAACGTGCTTCTGTAGGTATGAAGATCCGTTTTGGTACACAGCTCCTTAAAGAGGAAGCTCTATACCGCCTTGAGACTGCTTCTAGTCTTGGTGCAAACACCTAGTATCCTATTTATCCTTATTCTCTAATTCATATATAAAATGGCTTTAGCTCACTATAACTATGATCAGAACGAGACTAATAAGTTTGGACAGGTTGCTAATGTAACCATCAGTTCAGCTGAAGTTCTCGCTCTAGAAACAACACCTATTGAACTCGTAGCTGCTCCAGGAGCAAGCAAAGTAATCGTAGTTCGCCAGGTTGTTGCAAAACTTGACTACGCAGGTACTGCATACGCTGCAGGTGCTGCAATCAAGTTCAAGTACACCGATGACTCAGGTGCTGAAGTAACAACAACAGGTGGAATCGCTAATACATTCTTGCAGGCTACTGCTGACGATGCTTTCGTTGCAGTTGGTGCAGATGTTAACGCTACTCCAAACGCTGCTGTAGTTGCTGCAGTTACTACAACTGCTTATACAACAGGTACATCTCCACTCCAGGTACGAGTGCTTTATGATATCATTGATATAACTGAGTAGTAATATAGGCGGGGGAAATTTGATATTTCCTCCACTATATATTACTATTAAATAATATCCTTTAACTCATATACCTATGCCAAGATGAATCCCAAATAAAGTTAGTAAACCAAAGATAGCTAAAAAGAAAGCAGCTATTGATCCAACTAAGACTATGCACGCCGCAGTAGGCGAGGATACAGCAGCTACTTCTGATATGATGAAGCCAGAGGCAGTAGAACAATTTAATAATTATATTCTCTGAAAATAATGACAGGTACACAAATAATAACCCTAGCCAGATCTTTAACGGCAACAGACTCAGCTCAGCTACCAGACGGTACTACAAGCACTTGAGGGCTATTATATGCAAACCTTGTACAAAAGAGAATTGTAGACGAAATTAATACTCGTGTGAATGAGGATTACTTCGCTGATGTTTTCTCTACTGATACAGTAGTAGGGCAGAATGAATATACTCTCCCAGTACCAGCAACAGGTTCTTGAATAGATGAAATACTTTGAGTATCTGTTAAGTATGACTCAGATGCAGACTATCACACCGTAGCACGCCCTGAGAGGCTCTTTAATGTAATTAGTGAGGGGCAAGACATATCTTACTTTGAAAGCAACACACCAGTCGCTGATCCATTCTTTATCGCTTTTGATACCGGACTCTTTCTATACCCTACTCCTACAGAGGCAATCGCAAGTGGATTGAAGATAACAGCTACAGTCAATCCAGTAGATCTAACTCTCGCTACAGAGCCTATCTTCCTTGAGAAGTTCCATTACATTGTAGCCATAGGAATGAAACAGTACATCTACTCAGCAAAGACAATGATAGGAGAAAAGAATGACGCAATAAATGAATTTAACCTGGAATTACAAAGAATGGTAGATGCAATGAATGAGAGAAACCTATCACCTATACAAAAGACTTTTCCTTCTACTTCTAACTTTGAATAAAAAACATGGCAGTCCAAGGCTTTCTTATTGATAAATTCTACTGAGGCATCAGTGACGACAACTTCATATGACAAGAGGGGACTTTTCAGGATGGTGCTTGAATAGAGATAAGGAGAGACCCAAGAGGAGTAACACTCAATACTGCACTTACAACAGGATATGATCTGGATTGAAAAGGAGAAGTAATATCAGACATTAGAAAATTTACCACATCTAGTAATGCGGAACTTGTTGTTGGCACAGATAATGGTAGTATATATAAAAATGGTGTTAAAGTAGCTTCTTGATTATCTGCTGTTAAGAACTTTTCTTCTCAGGTAATTTGATGAACATCTAGTCTTGTAGTACTAACATCATGAACAAGTAAATATATTACATTCGGTAATGCTCTTAGTTGAGATACACTGAATAGCTGGAACGCAAACCTCGTCAGTTTAGGTGGCAGCTCTCCTTCCACAAACGCTGATGATCCTATGCCAGTTATATTTTCTTCTACAAAGGATCTTGTAATATTCTGATGAGGTCGTGATCTATGTAGTATAGACACTAGTTGAAGTATAACGGTTCATACACAACTCCCAAATACTTCAGAGAGATTTACATATATAAGCGAATTTGCAGATCAGATTCGTGCTTTTACTATGCGTGGCGCTACAAAACAAAGAGGAAATGTTTATGTATATCCTACTGCTACTAGCTTTGCTACTACTTCCGAGAACCCTTCATACTCTATTGTATTAGAATGACTACCAGTTAAGACTGGTATAAACCTATGAGGGACAGATCTTCTATTCACAGGATATGGATGACCAAAGACTTCTACTGGATTTACAACACTATCTACACTGGCTTCAATGTATCAGTATAGTTGATACCAGAAACAGTTATTACATAGAAACAAGCCAGGGGAAGAAAAACTGCACTTCTTCGGGCAATTTGCTAATGCAGTCGGGCAAACAGAGTGAACTTCATACTTCTCAGGACAGAATGGTATATACAGCTATGGTACTTTCCTTGGCGGCTTCCCACCTTCTCTTAACCTAGACTTTGCACTTACAAGCACTGACACTACTAATGAGTGGATACACGCTATAGAGACAGATGAAGATAATATTTATGTAACTTACAATGACGGGACAGATGATAAATTTGTTTCCTTTCCGTTTACTCCTGGAACTTATACTGCTTCTGGTAGCGTAACAACTAGAGTATTATCAGGGCAGACAGTATCTCAAAAGAAATCTTGGAAATCTCTATTCATAGGGTATGATATAAGCTCTACTAATGGATATGGAGGAACTATAGATATTCTAGCTCGCCCGAATACATGAGCTGCTTGGCAGACTGTAGGATCAATTACAGATACCACTACAAAGAAGAAAGAGTTTTACGAGGCACAACTACCCTTTAAAGACTTTTCAACGCTAGAGATCAAAGCAACGCTTAATTCAGGAGATACTAATACCACTACTCCTATTCTCTATGACATATCAGGAGAATACGATCTTATAGATAACCACTTATAAAATGGCAAATGAACAATTTATACCGCAACACGAGACTAATCCAGATTTATATGACTTCTGAACCAAAGGGCAAACAATAGATTGAAAATCAGGACTTAGGAATACAGTAGTATCTTTCGGAGAAACATGAGGCACAACTAGTGCGAATGGAACAGTAGAAGTAACCATAAATGGCAAGGTTTTCTATCTACTATCAGCCGCATCTGCATAAACTTGTGTAAATATTCCACTTCATATAAACTAATATAATTAATTTAAACAAAATGGCTACAGCTTTAGATCAAAACGGAAATCCTATAAGCACAAGAACTGGAAAAGAAACCAGGAAGTTTACGGATGTGCAAGGAAAGACAGTAAATGCGGATTGAACTGCTTTTAAAGCAGCTCAAGATACTGTGGCAGAAGCACCTCAGACTATTGCAGAGTGAGGAGTTAATGTAGCTGATGTTAATAGAAGAGAAAGACTTGATGAACTCAAAAGAGGATGATTCACAGAGGATCAGCTACGACGTGTATCACAGGCAGGAGGGAATGAAGAGGCTCTTATTAAAGAGTTTACTTGAATGAATGAAAGAAAGGCGAGCGGAATGACAGCACAGGAAAGAGGAACTGAGGCAATAGAAAAAAAACAAGCAGAGCAAACAAAAGATGTTGCTGCAGATACAGCTTGAACAGAAGAAAATAAAGAAGTACAAGATCAGGCAGGGCAAGCAGAGCAAGCAGCGCCAGAGAATATTACAAAGGAACTTGCTAAAGAAGCAACCGTTCCTGAAGCAGTAGCAGCTCCATCTCCTAGAGAGACAGCTGTAGCATGAGCTACATTTAGTCCTGAAATGGTAACCGAAAGAAGTGAGGAAATAAACAAAAATATTCAAGAATTTATTACTGCTAATAAACCACAAACAGCACAGGAGATACGTGACTTTGCACAAGTAGATACAAAAAACATGTCAGAGCGTGCAGCAGTAGAGAGAGCTATTAAACAGTCTTTTAAGCCTACTGAAAAAGAATTTGATAACAAACTAGCCTCATGAGAGAAACTAACCTCTGAGGAGGCTTCTAGTCCAGAAGGGCAAGCTTCTATTGCTAGAAAGACAACTAATGATCTTCTTGGTGGTCTAACAGGTCAACAGCTATATACAGTAGTACAAGAATGAGACAATCCACTAGTTGTAGACTATATAGCATGAATACAGGCTATTAACTCTCCGCAATATCAGAACTATATACTTGCTACAGAGAATGCGCTAAACCTTGCAACTATCAATCAGGTAGGAGGCATGAACTACAAAATGTCTAGTGATATTGCTTGAGTAGACAAAACTAAAAAACTTGAATGACAGATAGATTGAGAAGGTGTACTTGATGCTGGATTCACAAACATTCTAAAGCCTATTACAACTAAAGGTGATACAGATCTATTCACAGAAGAAGAACTAGAGGCTTTTGATAAGTCAGTAGCAGAAAGAAATAGAATTGTTGATGATCTTAATAAAGTATCACTCGCTATAAACGAGACAGAGGAAGATATAATGCTTAAATTCCCTAACGCTAGTCGTTCTTTTATTAATGCTAAGGTTGCAGATTCAGTTAAGAAACAGCAGAGAACAGCAAACGGACTTAATATAGAATTAAACAGGGTTAACGCAGAACTAGCTACACAAGAGCGTACAATGAATAACAAGCGTACTCAGGAGGCGCAGAGAGTTGCAGATGAGAGGGCTGATCGCTCATTCGGATTCCAGGCATTACAATTCTTTACATGAGTACAACAAAAGAACCAGGCTATATTAAGAGAACAAGCTAAAGCTATTGAAGCAGATAACCAAAAAAGAGAAACTGCGGTGTTGAATGCGCCTGCGATAGTGGCGAGGGTAGATCAAGATGTTGAGTGAGGATTGAACAATCCTGAAATATGGACTAAAAGAGCTACGGAACTTGCAGAGCTTTGAATGCTTGATACAAATATAGATTCAATATTGAGAGCGGAAATAGACCATGCAAGAAAATCAGTATGAGAAATTGCATTCGCAGACCCTAGTACACTTGAGACAAAAGACAGATATTTGAAAATGTCAGAATCTGTTTTATTAGATAGAAAGACTTGAGAATTTCTACAGTGACCGTCTCCTTTACCTAAAGAAACATTTAGTACTAAATATGATCCAGATACTGGTGAGTATATAACAACAAGCACAGTATCTTGAGTGCAATGAACAACTGGTTCTAGAACATGAACACATAAACCCTCTGATTCACTTCCTATTTCAGGGTCTGTACAGAATGTTACTTATAGTAATATCAGAGAAGCAATCACAACTAATGAGAGTGGTGGTAATTATTGAATTTTAAGTGAATGAACAGACTCTCAATGACGTCGTGCATTATGACGTTATCAAATTATGCCATACCACTTACCTACAATAGGATTAGATTGAGATAGTCCAGAAGATATACAGAAATTCCTTGATACACCAAAACTACAAGATGAATTGTTTGAGAAAATAATTAAGACAAACATTGAATCAGAATGAGGTGATGTACGCAGATGAGTAGCAAGATATTTTTGAGGTTCTGACTGAGCCAAGGTTCTTGATACACCTGCTTGAGATTTATATAAAGACTCACTATGAACAAGTGTGAACTCTTATGTGGCACAATTTGAAGCAAACGCTGCTAAAGCTGCAAAATGAGAAGAGTTCCGATCAGTAGCTATGCAGTTAATTGATTGATCTATAAAAACATCTGATCTTTGAAATCTTTGATATAAAACAAAAGACAAGAGAGTTATTGAGGAACAAAGGCAACAACTTATTGATAAGTGATATGTAGCACAGCCAAGTAGAAATCTACCAGATAGTAAAGCTATTCTTCTTGCTGATGCGAAACAACTACCAGATGTTTTATCAAATATGCAATCACTTTTAGATGATAGCGGTGATCTATTTTGAGTTGATGGCGCACTACAACAATACAACCCATTTGCTGTCAAGACACAGACAGCTGCTGCACAATTAAGAACCGCAAGACAATTAGTAGGAAAGTTCATGGAAGGTTGAGTGCTTAGAGCAGAGGATGAAGTGAAGTATAGGGCTATGCTCCCAGACATAACAGACCAGTTACCTGTAGCACAGAATAAACTAAAATTGCTACAAGACATACTAACTAATAAATACAACGGATATATTGATGCGCTTGAAGATGCTTGATTTAAACTATGAGGAGCAGAAAGAATAAAATCTGTAGACGACCTTAGAAAATCACAATTATCTTTTGAGTGAGACTGAACCGATATTGAAGACTCTCTTGAACTTCCTTCTTGATCAACTATAACTTACTAAAACATGCCACTACAAAAAGACCAAATATCGGAAAAGTTTATGCAGATGTATTGAGATGATCAGAATTTCATACAGAAGTATATCAATGATGAGAATATCCCACAGGAAAGAAGGGATGCTTTGATTCCACAATTGAAAAATCTCACAACAGAATCCGATGAGATTGCTTTGAATAAAGCAATCCGTGATAAGTATTACACTGATCTTAGAAGCCCTATGCAGAAGTGAGTGGCGAGAGTGTTTGATGTTCCTGTTGTATGACCTCTGACAGCATGATTAATAGGCTGATCTGGTCGTGTATTTGAATGATTGACTTGATCCACAAAAGCATGAGCGAATAGATTTTGAAGTAAACTATGAATAAGACCAATAGAAACAAAGTATGGGACAATCTTCCCATGAACAGAACCTTGAAGCGAAGCACAGAAGTGAATAACAGAATGAGTTGTTAAAGCATGATTATGAGCTTCTCAAGCTGCTTTCAGTGCTGCTTTCCCAGTATGAACAACTTTTTTATGAGAGGCTTCAAAAACAGAAGTATGACAAGATGTTTTCTGAGCTATCTGAGAGGCTTCTGGTGCTGTATGAGAGAAGATACTACCAGACGCATTACTTTGAAGATTAACAGAAGGTACAAGGATGGAGTTAACTCAAGCAATCCCTATGTTTTGAATACCTTTGATAGCGAAAGCAATTAAAATATCATGAGCAAAAGCTGCTCCATTTATAAAGAAATCTGCTTTAGATGATGTGTCTAAGGCTATAAATCCAACAAAAGAAGCAGCAAAAGCTAATTTAGAATCTATTGCTCCTGAGTTTATAAGGAGAAAAATAGTGTGAACACTTGAGACTATTGAGGATATAGCTGAAACATGAAGAGATATTGCATGAAAGAAACTAGGGGATTTCATTGAGAGGGCAGATCTTAAATGATCTATAAAGGCGAATCCAATTATTAACTGGCTAGCATGAGAACAATCAAAAACCATAGTTAAATGAATTGTTGTAGATCCTCAAAAATACAGTTTAATAAATAAATTATGAGACATTATTCTTAATATAGGTGATGAACTTCCTGCCAATTATTGAAGAGCTTTAAGAATTGCGTTTGATGATATTATAAATAGAAAAAAATGATTTGATCCAAGTTCTGTTGATAAACTAGATATATCAATACAGAAACCAATAGCTAATGAAATTAGAAAACAACTTGCAAAAGAAAATCCAGAGTTAGCTCAATTAAATAAAGACTTCCATTTCTATGAGACTCTCTATGAAGTTACAAAAGAGACGATAAAAAGGAAAAGACCACAATCAGGTAAATTACAGAAACTTTTTTCAACAAGTATAGGTGCATGATTTGCATGATGAACATGAAGTCCTTTAGCTGCTATATGAGCATATATGGTGAGTGAAAACTTTATAAACTTCATAAGTTCTACATTATTTAAAACACTGAAAGCACAATCTAAGAATAAACTAGCAGACTTGCTTATTGAATGAGATATATCTTGAGTAAACGCACTTATAAATACATTACAAACTACACAATCTAACGAATAATGTGAATTAACTCTACATGGACGACAAGAACGAAACCAAGCTCTGAATACGATGCGGATATTATTTATGATTCTAATATCGCTTATGATTCTTGAGGGACTGTATTCTATCCCCGTGAGCAGTTTAACTATCATAATCAAGCAGTAACATTAAACGGTACAGACAAAGCAATGCTTAACAGCACAGCACAGTCTATAGAAATAGAGAATAGTTGGAGTATTGAATTCTGGTTCGCTACTTCCTCATCTGCTCCAACTTGAGTAGACACTTTCTTTAATATATGAAATGGAAGCGATACAAAGAATAGTATAGATTTTTCTACTGCTAGCTGATCTCTAACAGGATGTACTTTTACTATAGAAGACACTGCATCCGGAAACCAGAAACAATATGCTTTTGATCTATCAGCCTCTACTATCTATCACTCTATATTTACATGGGACGGAACAGATCTAACTATATACTTGAATGGATCAGAAGTAAGTGTAACGAAGACAATAGACCAAGCATTGACTATGGATAATGTAACTTGAAGAGAGATAAAGATATGAAGCCTACTCACAGCCTCTCAGTACGCCGATATAATAGTATGTAGTATGACTGTATGGAATTGAGAGATAACAAGCTCAGAAGTCACCTCATTGTATTATAACTCGGTATGATATAAACAAGACAATACAAGTAACTACAATAACTATAATAGCTCACTTGATTGCAAACATTACTGGAATCTCTGAAAGGATACATCGGATATATGAAAAGACTACTGAAATGCGTCTACCACTATAGACATAGACACAAACGCAGAGAATATATCAGCATCAGACGTATGAGACTTCCAACTTCCTTAACCACTAATTCATAAAACAATGGCAATACTTTTTCCAACATCGTTAGACACACTAACAAACCCAGCTGCTTCGGACTCGCAAGCAACTGTGTCTCATTCTTCACAGCACTCAAACGCTAATGATATACTTGAAGCTCTTGAAGCCAAGGTTGGTATTGATAGCTCTGCTGTAACTACAAGCCACGATTACAAACTTTCAAATATAACTTGATCAGATAAAGCTATATCTACGCTACAGCAGGCTTATGATAATCTTAATACGATTGCAGTATCAGCATGAAACCCTATTGCGGTTACTGCTGCTTCTCAGACAACAGAATCTATAGCTAGTTTTACTTCTACTAGCTCAGATACTGGCACAAGAAGTCTTATATCTATTGTAAATGATGATGCCGCCGCTACATGAACTACTTGTTTAAAACTACAGCAAGATTCTACTGGTTTAGCACTTGATTCAACTTGATCTATAAATGTTTCAACTTGAAATGATTTACAGATAAATAGCGCCTCTGTACTAAATGCGACTACTCTTGGATCAGGAGTAACAGGATCTTCACTTACTTCTGTATGAACAATTACTTCTGGAACACTTGGGGCTTGAGCTGTACTAGCTTGAGTTACAATGACTATTGGATCAGATGCTGATTGAGATATTTACTACAGATCTTCTAATGTTCTTACAAGATTAGCTAAGGGTGCAGCTTATCAGACTCTTAGAATAAACTCTTGAGCAACAGCTCCTGAATGGGTAGATAAAAAAGAGTCTATTAATGTAGCTATATGAGATGAGACAACAGATATGTCTACTGGTACTGCTAAGGTTACTTTCAGAATGCCTTATGCTTTTACACTTACAGAGGTGAGAGCTTCTGTCACAACCGCTCCTACAGGTGCTACAGCGACATTTGATATAAATGAGACTGGTTCTACTATCCTTTCTACTAAGATAACTATTGACGCTTCTGAGAAGACTTCTACTACAGCAGCTACTGCTCCTGTAATAAGCGATGCTGCTCTAGCAGACGACGCTGAGATCACAATAGACATAGATCAGATTGGAAGCACAGCAGCTTGAGCATGAGCTAAAATTTACTTAATTGGTTATAAAGCTTCGTAATGTCATTCATAATAAACCCATATCGTTTTTCTGCAGCATCATCATTCCCTCACACAAAAGCTATTAGTCTAGATTGATCTACTGAGTGGATGGCTAATACCACTACTAATACTATTGGTATAGCTGACACGTGGACTGTGAATATATGGTTTAATATTAATTCATTTACTAATGCTAATAGATTGTTGTATATACACGCATGAACTAACGTAAACTCTATACAGGTACTTACTAACGCTGCGGATTCAAGTGTAAGAATAGTTACACTTGACCCGTCTTCTGTAAAAATTAAGGATTATATCAGTTCAAACACATTAAGTACCGCTACAAATTACATGTATACTTTTACATGGGACGGCACTACTTTGAATATATATCAAAATGCTTCATTAGATGGCTCTCCTACCAAGAACGATGATGCTGCATGAACAATGACAGACACTGCTAGAAGAATTGGTGTATGAGCAACAGATTCTTGAAGTGATCCAACAGACTGAGAAATATGTCGTACAGATATATGGAATGTTGTACTAGATTCTGCTAATATCACTGAGTTATATAATAGCTGAAATGGTTATCAAAGAGATAATAGAAACGCTGTATGAAACTACGATCAGCAAGCTGCGTTAAAACACCAGTGGGCTTTAGGTCTTAATTCTTCTAATATATGAGCTGATTACGTTTCTTCTTGAGGAATAAATATATGAACTAATGCGAGCAATATAGATGCTAGCGACATTGTTACTTTTTAATATACTAATATGAAATATGCAATCCTAAATACCGCCCATGAAGATTATAATTCAATTGTAGCTACTCAGAAGGCTGTATTTGACTCAGAAGTATGATCAACTAACTATGTACCTATTCTTAACTTAGACGGCTCACAGGCTCTAATACAGGTACACTGAGACGATCCTACTTGAGACTGTGTATTGTCTATATGAGGAAAAGAAGTGCCAGATAGTAGGACTATGAGTGAATGGCAAGAAGATATTAATTAAAATAATAATATGTGAACCAAATCAATTATAACATTATGACTTTCATATTGAGCTGTATTATTATATTTGATAAAAGGGCTTAATTATGATTATACAGTATTGTATACAACACAAACTGTTATGACTACGTTGCTCGCAATGTGATTTTATAGTTTGAAGGGTAAACTATGAGATTTTTGGTGTGTAGAGATGTTCCATATAGTAACTTTAGCATGGTATCAATTCTACTGGGCTGTATGGGCGTCTACTTATAATATGCCTTCTGAGTATATTATTGCTATGCTTGCATATACAGCGTCTTGCTTCTGGCTACTACTGCATTTGTATAATATTCAGTGGAATAGGTTTTATAAAATGACTACTTGAACAACTATACTTTTACTAACAGCTTGAATATGACAATTTTGATTTTATTGAGAATGAGAGTTTTTAGCTATATTCAATATAGTGAATGTATTGCTCTTAGCTCCTGTATCGTATAAACTTATAAAATCAATGAGGTGTTGAGATATGACACAGTGGTTTATATCTAATTTTATACTAGGTGTAGCATGGTATCAGATATATATAGCAGCATACCGCTTTGCTGAGAAACTATTATGATTAGAGCCAGTGTATGGTGGTATACATACATTTATTGCACTACTACCGTTTAATATTTCGCTTTTTACACTTATACTATATATAATCTTAGAAAGGTTTAATAAATATAAATAATGGACACTTCATATACAATAACGGCAGAGCAGTATGAGATGCTCCAAAATCAATGATTTACTGATCTGTGAGTATCTGTTGCTTCTTGATCTGCTAATATACTTCTATCAGGCTGAGTATGGTGAGTGTTCGTTCTAGTATTGCTTTCTATAATTGGTGTAATGGCATATATTAGTGTTAAGATCTGGAAACATAAGGCTACACTAGACCACGAAAAGAATGTGCATTTTGCAGAGACAATTGAGAAGATGCACAAAGAGGATAGGGAAGATAGAAAAGAGTCAAGAGAAGTAACTATGCACGTCAAAGACGCCCTAGATCAATTATCTGAATTAATTAAATATAAAGACTAATGCAAAACCTTATAGACGCCTACATAGCTTACACTAGTGATATAATTTGAAACACATTTATATTGCCAAAACAGTAACACTTTGATAAACTTATACAATATTTATTATTAACTTTCCTAGCTATGCAAGAAAGACTAAAAGAATTAGAAAAACAGTTTACAGATCTTAACGCACAGATCGTTGAGTGAAACAAGCAGCTCCTTATTATTCAGGGGCAGTATAAAGAAGTAAAAGAGATGATGGATAAAGAGGAAGATAAGAAGAAAGAAAAGAAGAAGAAATAACTTTTATATACTAATTAATTATATTATGATACTCGCACCTGTACGAGGCGACGTGCCTATTTGCCAGACATTCTGAGCAAACCCACAAACATATAAACAGTTTTGATTAGAAGGGCATAACTGAGAAGACTTATCAATACCTATATGAACAGATCTATTCGCTCCTATTGATTGAGTGTGTGAAGTGGTAGAACATACAAAAGGATTCGGAAAACATGTGAGAATAACCTGATTCGCTTTTAATAAGAAGGGAGATAGGCGTGTTATCCTACTAGCTCACTTTGATAATATAACTGTTAAAGATAAACAGGAAGTAAAGGCATGAGATAGGCTCGGACAAAGTGGAAACACTGGCTACTCATTTATGAATGGTGAAGAATATCCAAATGGTGGTGGTTTTCCGCACCTTCACTGGCAGATGAGAGTAATTAATAAGAAAGGGGAGGTAAAAGATTATGACAACTGATACAAAGGATCTCTAGATATATTCCAGAAGGGATGGATAGCTAAGAATGAGCCTTCTATTTATTAATAATAAAATTATGACTAAAGCAAAAAAATCTATAGTAAAGAAAGTAATGAGCCTCGTATTCGCTCTAGTTATGGCAGGTGGTCTTATATATCAAGTATATGAGAACCCATCTCTATTAACTGATAAAAACTTCCAAGCAGAGCTAACAGAATCTCTTGAAGGAGTTAATGAATCTGTTGAGGAGGTAACAGAAGAATTTTCAGAGTAATGAATATATCTGATTGTCATTTTGCTCCCGTGTTATCTTATAATTGAAGCATGAAATGTAGCAAGTGTTTACAGACTTGCAATACTTATAGATTAAAAAAATGGGAATCTTTAAGGGAGTTATTTCTAAAAATTTGTAAAACAGTATTCAAATAGATATACTGATATAATCCCCTGAGTTCGGCTAGGTACTGAGGGGATTTCTTGATTTTTATATTAAAACTGTATATAATATCATTTCACAAGTTTGCAGAACGACATCATCTACGGGTGGTGTTTTTTTGCGTCTTGCCTTTTCCTACCTACAGGAATATAATGATTTACAATGCTAATCTATATTAAGGAGGAGGTATGTATCAAATCTATACGGATACTCTCGGCTGCGTTGTGATGCTATCAATTACGACTGACCCGAAGACTATTCCAAAGAGTGCAACAAAAGTTAGGACAGTAAGGGCAAGCGACTATCGTAAAGCTTTTATTAAATACATTCAACTTTAAGGAGGAGATATGGAACAAGTCTCATTAAAGAAAGCATACAGGACTGATGATATGGTTTTTATGCTAATGATTGGTCATAGAAACCCTAATAATCCTAATCAGATTATATGGGACGATGAGAGACGAGCCACTGTGGCTGAATACATTAAATACAAATAGGAGGAATTATGAGGGGAAAAAAGAATAATCTGTGGCGTGTACTGCTTAGTGATATAGCCCAGAACAGCAAAACCAAAGGCTTAGTGATTGATAAAAGGCATGAAGCCTACGTCACCCACAAGCGATAATAAAAGCCCTGACATTGGATGTTGGGGCTTGTCTATATGTATATGATCTGTTAATATATTTTTAGATCATTCTTGATCTGGGGAAAGGAGATTTTATGACATGGAAATCCTTTTGGGTATATAGGCTAAAGGGTAAGCAGCAGTTGCTTGCTTCAAGAGTTTATGTAAAACCAAATAATAGTATTTTAGAAATTCATGAGGTCAAAGCATTAGATGAACTCATGGCAACAATAATCGCGAAGAAGTTATTTTCGCCTTACAAAGAGGAAAAATGAAAAGATACATGTGTTTTAGAAATAGAAATGGAAACCCAGAAGCAATTAGTTTGTCTAGTCCGATAGGAGATAATACCTTGGCAGATTGTGACAGTGTGGTATTCTTAAATAGCTGTAGCACAGCAGATGCTGTTAAGAACTACTTATTGCTTGGGAACTAGTTTTCCCCTGACAGCTCTCGTTTACTTGTTATATAACTTGGGGGCTGTTTTCTTTTTGCTTGTATTTTTTTTAAATATCTGTATACTGTGAATGCTTAAGAGATTAAAGTTTCGCTAATATTTCAGGCTCTTGTACCTCAGGTTCTCTTAAGCGGAACGCCTGCGGTACAAGGGTTTTAAATATATAAAACTATGAGAAAACAATTAACACAAAAGCAAAGATTTTCCGTATTAGAACGAGATAACTTCACTTGCAAGTATTGCTGACGTAAGGCATGAGCCGTGCAATTAGAGGTAGATCATATAGTTCCTATAAAGAAATGATGAGATAATAGTATTAATAACTTAATAACAGCTTGCTTTGAATGTAATAGATGAAAGGCTTGAAGTACTATAAAGGAACACTCAGAAAATCTATATAAAACAAAAATGAATGATATTGTTAGTAAAACTAAAGAGTATTTTTACGACGAGTGGAATAAAAATCTACTCTGATCTATTGACTGACAAACAATGAGATTGTTATCAATTTATATATGATATGACACTAAATGATATGATTGAAAAAAATATACAGCATATTTAGATTGTTTGGAAAATAAAAGTAAACATAGTAGAGATAATGAGGATTTACGAGAGTTAGAAAAACAATTTTTATTATGAGGAGAAGTATGCGATAAGGTATTAGAAATGATATTTGACGAAAATAAAGAATTCTTATTGTATATTATTAAAGATGTAATAGATGATTCACTATGGAACACTAAGTTAAGTAACAGTCAAAAACTTAACAACGAACTAACTACGCGTTATGAATGAGAGTCATATATAATAAAAAA
>Ga0098052_1000655_pt1 | contig 21788 bp, 35 predicted proteins | sample 15_taG_FD_81591 | JGI IMG/M metagenome (GOLD analysis project Ga0098052, IMG submission 81591) | Marine viral communities from the Subarctic Pacific Ocean - 15_ETSP_OMZ_AT15312 metaG | ecosystem: Environmental > Aquatic > Marine > Oceanic | place: Pacific Ocean | collected 2015-01-18
CAAAACGAACCGTTATATTAACAATGGAGAACTGTATTACGAAATGCACATTGGAGTTGATCCAGACTTCCAAGGTCAAGGGGTCGCAGGAAAAATCATAATGCAGTTTGCGGAAGAGGCACGGCATCCTTTGTATTTTGGAGAAGGCAGGATAATAAACTATAATTTGATCAAAGTTCTTGAAAGACTGGAAAGCGATCCGAGAGTAGAAAGAAACGAGCACGGGTGGATAATCAGATGAAACTCCTATTTGGAAATTGGCAAGATACAGCGTGGGTCCATAATGGTGAACAGGTTACCCTTTCTGATGTGATTGATCATCTTAGCGCACAAGAACCTGTTGATATCAATATTTTAGAACTCACGCGATATCTTCTCCCCGGCGGGATACCTGACTGGGAATACAATCAAGAAAGGGTAGCAGCCGCAAGTTTAGAGTATCCAATTATCATTGTGAAGAGCGCCGGACAATACCGATTTGTCCTAGATGGAAACCATCGTTTTCAAAAAGCAACCCTTCAAAAATCCGAGAGTATAAAAGCAAGAATTTTAGATTTAGACAGCCCAGAGACTCCAGAAGTATTTAAAAAAATGTTCCACCAGTGCGACGACATCGAGCTTGAGGAAGTGGGCAACGGCGACTACGCTCGGATGCGGCCTCAAATCTTCCGGCTCCAGTCGACGCAGGCCGAGGCTATCGCCGAGACCAAGCGGTCGGTCCGTTTGATGTCTACTGTGGTCGTGCTGGTTTTCATTGCCGGTCTGTCCTGGATCGTGGTTTCAAACTTTGGCCTCATGTGATGAGCAAGAACGGTGTCACGCTCTTCATGACTGCTCTGATTTACTCTGAGCTCATGACTCTTTCCTGGACAGCACAAGATCCCTTCTTTCGGGGGCTGTGTGCTGCCTCTCTTGTTTTCTCTGTCATCATCCTGGCAGTAAATCTAGGGCGACCGTCGTACACGGCTGCACCTAAGAACAAGAAGTACAACCGGAATAGTTTTTCGATTCCGCTGCACGCGGATAAGCCAGCAGCCAAGTCGAAGCCTCGTCGATCGGCGCGGTCCGCCGATGAAGAAGTACTCCCCTAGTCTCGTCAAACTGTACGCTAACGGCCCCTGAGTGAGGCTTCAAAGTCTCATTTGCGAGGGCCATTGAACATGCCTGGTGAGGGAAATAAGTAAAGCTGCCTAACGCTTTGGTAGCTTCGTGATTATTGCCCGTCCCGCCGTCATCCTCCATGTAGAAGATGAAGACCTCTTCCATGACTATGTTGTGGAGGGCCTCGAAGAGGCTGGTGTTGAAGCTGATGTCCACCGTGCTCGTGACGGTGCTGAGGCGATCAGGCTCATCGGAGACAGCAGCATTCCACTGCCTGATTTGATTTTGCTCGATCTCTACATGCACCCGAGAGATGGCTTCTGGTTTCTTGAGAAGCTTAGAAGCATGAATGACATTGCTTCGCAGCTCAAAGTTGTTGTCCTGACGACCAGCGACGACGACATTGACCGCTTCCGAGCTCGGGAGCTCGGAGTGCATGTCCAGCACTTCGTCAAGAAGCCCGTCAAGTTCCTTGATCTTGTCTCGCTGCTTGAGTCGTTCGGGCATTGCATCGCTCGAACGATTAGTAAGAAGTCGCGACAGAAGCTCATTGACGACAGCGTTGACGCTGTCTCTGCATCACTCGACGGGAGAGGGAATGAGTAGCTGCTGCAAAGCATGTGAAGAGAAGCAAGCCCTAGCCGACTGCTCGGTCTATGAGCAACTTTTCCGTTCGAGTATTCTGTCTAAGGTCATCTGGAAGATTGATGTCCTGGACTGGGCAAAATCTACGATGGTAGATGCGAACGACAAAGCCTGTAGTCTGCATAATGAGCAGTGGGGAGAAGATCTCTCTGCCAAAATTGGCCAACAGGCAGGCGAAGCCTGGATCTCCCTTAAGGATGATCTGATTCCAATGCTGCAAGAGTGCGTTGTGACGGGTGAAGGGAAGTCATTTGAATTCAACTGGAGCCCGGACAATCGAGTCCCCAAAGTGTATCGAATTCACATCTCTAAGATCGACAAAGATCTTGTCCTGGTCGCTTACACGGACAGTCCGCTCGAGATTCGCAGGCAAGAAGATCTGGATTGGTTTGCGGGGGCTGCCAGCCACGATCTCCTGAGTCCTCTTCGAGGTGCCATGGGTGCTATGGGACGATTTCGGTCCCATCGTGACAAGGGAAACATTGCCAAGTCTGAGCAGTGGTTGGGGCGTGTTGACGAAAGCCTCGAAAGAATGGAGCTTCGAGTCCAGAGCTTCTTAGATTATGTCCGCGCGCCAGGAGGAGACGGAAATTCGTTCCGTCTCCGGCTTGCGCTAGCGGATGCTCTCAAGCATCACGACGACGACCTCGCGCAGTGTGTTTCGTCGACCCTGGGAGATGAGATGGTCATCGGCAACAGGAGTGCAGTTGCCATTGTCTTTCACCAGTTGCTTGTGAATGCTTCAAAGTACCGTCATCCTGACCGTGAGCTGAAAATTTCGATCTCTCTCGAGCCGAGAGAGGACAACTTCATTGTTGCTGTTGCTGACAACGGGCTGGGCATTCCTGCTGACCGCCTGGCCGATGTCTTTAAGCCGCGCGTCCGCCTGCACGGCAAGAACATTGAAGGGTCGGGCTTGGGCCTGGCTACATGTCGACGAATCCTGGAGCGTCACGACACGCACATTGTTGCGCACAGTGACGGCTCTTCAGGCACCACTATTAACTTTGAACTCAAGCGAAACTTAGGGGAGAGTTGCGATGACTAGTCGAGTATTGCTCGAAAGTGCTGATGCGGAGAAGCGAGTTCTATTGATCGAAGATCGGCAGTCTTTTGCTGATGAAGTGTGTGAGCTCCTTGAGGGCTCGGGTATCGGACTAGTACACGCTGACAATCTGGATGACGACGAAGTAAAAGAACTTCTCCTTCAGGACTGGATGTGCGTGCTACTAGATCTCGGTGTTCCGCCGTACGATGGACGTGCTACTGTCAAAAGAGCCAAGAGCCTAACGTCGAATACGATCGTTGTGCTAACGGGTCATGACAAGGACGGAATGGAAGTCTCTATCATCCAGACGGGTGCAGATGACTATCTCCTGAAGCATTCTGTTACCCGTGAGCATCTCATTAGTGCCATTCGAATCTCGAGTGCTCGCCACCTTCGACGTATTGGCGAAAATGAAAGCGCTCGTCAGTTGAAGGCCCAGATGCAGGTGCTCACACAGCTCGCTGATCTGATGTCTTCAATCAAGGATCTGCTCACGCCGAGCCGACCTTGGTGGAAGGACTTCTTCAGTCGACTGTTGGATCCTGCGGAGCGTCGCGAGATGGCTGCTCAGTTCAAGGGGACTGGATGGTTCATTGGGCGGATTCTGTTTGAGATTGCGGCAATCATTGCTGCGCTTCGTTTCTTTGCTGGAGAGTTTTGATGAGCAGTCAAGTGGCCAAGAAGCTGCAAAGAGCTGTCGACGTTAAGGGGCAGACTCTTGACACGGCAGCTTTTATGCATGCACTTCGTGAATTCGCGAAAATCAATCAAGAGAAGGCTCCTAAAGAATCTGAGACTTGTTTGAGGTTGTGTGATCGTGAACTCAAGCCGGCCGATAAGCCTAACTGACACTTCCTCACTGCAGGACGTGCATTTGAGCCTCCGCTGAAGTTATAATGCTTCTGCATCTGGAGTCAAAGCTCAATGGCTTGGAGTGTTAACGGCGAGGCGATCATGTCTCGCAAGGAAGTCGAGAATCAGCGCCTCGAAAAGATGAAGCGAGACATTCCGCTCATTACGAAGCCTATCGTTGAAGCTGTTCCGCATCTCTCGGTTCAGAACGGGCGGCGCTGGCTCGAAGGGCTAGAGAACTGTTCGTGTGACGATGCTATGGCCCGTTTGATGAACGAGTCCCTCGGCGACGCTACATGTGACTACGTTGTTGAGTCTTTCTGGAATCACGCTGGTGTTGAATCGCGTCAGCAATTGGAAATTCGGCTTGTTGATCCGGCAACCGAGAAATACGATGCTGCACTCAGCTGTCTGGCTCCGCTTGATTACACGGCCCCAGAGCGCAGTTTTTTCGATCCTGGCGTCGGTGTCGTCGTCGGTGTCGGTGTTACGCTGCTCTTTGTTGCCATGTGGAATCTGGTTTCTCACTTCCTCTTGCCGCTTTTTAGCACAAGGCATGCACATCTGCCCTTTTCCAGGGTATAGTTACTTCACAAGGTGGACGCGAAAGACGCAACCCCGCCGGACATAATCCCAGCCGAAGAGAGACTTCAATGGGCAACACAAAGCGACTTGCCGTCGTGATTGGGCGTTTCAACCCCTGTCACATCTTCCATGTTCAGACCCTTCTGGCTCGTGCGATGGAGTACGACCATGTGCTCGTCCTTCTCGGGTCTTCACGCAAGGCTCGAACTTGGAAGGATCCGCTTCTCTGGATTCAGAGAAAGACTCTCATTCAGGCAAGTATTGACGAACTCAAGGCCTGCTCCGGCACCAAGCTTTATCGCGACGTGGATTTCACGCCGATCAAGGATTATCCCTACACTGACAACCGCTGGATCTTCCAGGTTCAAGAGCTGGTTGAGGAGAAGTGCAGCAACCTTGAGCTTCACAATGACTGGGACGGACGAGGCGCTGACGAAGACAAGAAGGAAGAATGGGAGCCTATTCTCGTGGGCGTTGACAAGGACATGTCAACCTTCTATCTGAAGATGTTCCCGCAGTGGCAGCAGGACATCATCGAGCCCGAAGGTGACACCACGCAGTACAGTGCCACACAGGTTCGGGAGGCCCTCTTCGAAGATCGTATCGAAGATGTCAGCCACATGATTACGTCTACTGTCTCGCAGTGGTTGACATTTTGGCTAGCTACTCCTGATGGTCAGCGACTCCAGGCAGAGTACATCAAGGCCAAGGGATCGAAGACTGTGCTTGCATACAAGCATCGAGAAATCGATCCGTCGTCGGGATTCATGCGGGACGTCTACAAGGAAGCTCCTTACAGCCCGACGTTCCACACCGTCGACTCGGTCGTCACCTGGCGAGGACACATCCTCCTCATCCGTCGTCGAGCTCATCCTGGCAAGGGACTTTGGGCTCTGCCTGGTGGCTTCCTGGAGACCCACGAGTGGCCGCGGGACGGTGCCGTCCGGGAGCGGACCGAAGAGAGCAAGCTCAAGTTCTATCACAAGGGCTCGAAGCGTCGACTGCATCTCCATCGTGACTGGTGCAAGAGTTCCCACGAGTTTGCTCATCCTGGGCGTAGCTTGAGAGGTCGAACAATTACTAACGCGTACCATTGGGTTATCCCGGATGAGTACGAGGTGGAGTTTGAGGCAGCAGATGATGCGGACCGCGCGCAGTGGTTCACCTTCTACGATGTGTTCAAGAACATGGACTACGATATCTTCGAAGATCATCAGCACATTGCGCATCACTTCGTCATGGCCACTCGCTAAAGGACCCCATCGTGTCGTACCCTCAGACTCACACCATGCCGTCGTTTCAAGAGATCGTTGATGATCTCGGGCGGTCTGAGATTCTTCTCTCTGTTGCCGTTGCTGGCGGCGGAGCTTCAGGAATCACTGACCTCATGACCTGCTCGGGTTGCTCGAAGTTCCTTTTCGACTTCCAGGTGCCATACGGAAAGGGTGCTTTTGACTCGATCGCTGGGCACCTCATGGATCTTGACTACAAGTACGTTACGCAAGAGGCCGCTGACCGCCTGGCGAAAGGCATGCTCACTCAGCAGCTTCGCAAGTGCCATGACACTGATGGCAAGATTCGTGCCAGTGTTGGAGTAACTTCCAAGTTGACCACGGGACCCGGAGAGCGAGAAGGACGAAATCATGTCGTTTACTTCTCTGCAATTCTTCACGATGTCGACTCAGTAGAGATCTCGACGGGCCTTGAGTACATCCCGCTCTCTACTACACGCCTGGACCAGGAAAATGAAGTGGCTGGTGCTCTTCTCGCTTTCCTGACTGCTCTTGCCGTCGAAGCCCGACATCTCAGAGACATGAGCAGCATTTTCAATCCTTTCGCATAAGCGGATTCCGCCAAAGCGATAGACGCCGAGGCATTCAACCAAGACACGGAGAGACCATGTCGACCCCCATCACCAACGCGACCATCAATCCTCGAACCAGCCAGGAAGATCTAACCAGGCTCCTGGAAGTGATGTCTTCGGCTCAACAGGCAGCACTCTTCGGAGCTGTTGACAAGATGCGCGGTGTCATCACGCCGCCTTTCCTTCTGGATACCGACACCTACAAGCTCGGCCATCCGTCGATGTATCCCTCCGACGTCACCGAGATGAAGGCCTACTTCACCTGTCGAGGTCCGATGTTTGAAGAGGACGAGCGAATTGTCTTCTACGGCATGCGTTACCTCTACGAGACAGTGCTCTCTCGCCCTATTCGTCAGCTGGACATCATCGAAGCTGACAAGTATCTTGCGGGTCACGGTGTAGCCAATACGCCCATGGAATGGCCCAAGGAGCTCTGGCAGAAGATCGTTGACGGCGGCGGACACATCCCGCTGAAGGTTCAGGCTCTTCGCGACGGCTCGGTCGTTTATCCTCAGGTTCCGTGCTACGTCATGACGGCTAAGCAGGGAGACCTTGCCGGCGAAGAATTCCAGTTCCTCGTGACTTGGCTGGAGACTCGTATGATGCGTGTCTGGTCTGAGTGCTGCACCGCGACCAAGAGCGCGATGGCTTACTTCTTCCTCAAGGAGAAGTTCGAGGCTAGCGTCGATAAGGAGCTCATGTTCCTTCTGGAGAGCCGACTGCATGACTTTGGTAGTCGAGGAACGTCGAGCACCGAGACCTCGATGAAGACGGGACTTGCTCATCTCGCGGTCTTCGATGGCACGGACACCATGATCGCCGGGTGGTTGGCGACTCGCTTCAACGAAGGCAAGCACATCGGAACGAGTGTTCGAGCAACCGAGCACAGCGTAATGACTTGCCACTCCACCGAGCTCGGCGCGGTTCTTCAGGCCATTGAGGGAACGCCGTCGGGTGGAATCCTCTCGGTTGTTGCTGATTCGTACAGCTATCGGAACTTTCTCCTGAACGTGCTTCCGGTCATTGCACCGATTGCGCAGGAGAAGGGAATCCTCTTCGTTGTTCGGCCTGACTCGGGCGAGCCCGTTGAGTGTGTCCTTGAGGGGCTTGAGCTCGCAGCGGCTGCATTCGGTACAACCACAAACAGCAAGGGGTTCAAGGTCATCGACGGCGCCGGGGTCATTCAGGGTGACGGGATCAATCTGTCCGTCCTGATGAACATCGCAGATGCTGTTCACGAAGCTGGCTGGTCGGCCCAGAACGTTGCTTACGGCATGGGCGGAGGTCTGCTCCAGAAGCAGGACCGCGATACGCTCAAGGTGGCAACCAAGCTTTGTGCCGTTCGCTTTGGTGATGGAATTGTCGAAGGGCGGATGAAGAAGCCTTCCGACGACATCTCCAAGACGTCGCTACCCGGTCCTTTCCAGGTCAATCTCGTCGACGGCCGACCCCAGATCTACCCGCTCCAGGCGCACTGGGAAGACTACAACAGCGGCATTGACTGCCTCGAGGTTATCTGGAACTGTGGCCCGGTCGATTACAAGTTCGAGACCATCGACGAAGTTCGTCTTCGCATTCGCAAGGACTGGTCGCGATCGATTGCCAAGAACGGCAACGTTCTGAGTAATCAGATGACGGCTCGAGTGGCCGATGTCGCTGAGAACCTTCGTGATCGTTATGAGGTTGCTTCGGCAACCTGAGGAGAACCAATGGACACCCCTAAGATCACCGTTACTGTTCGATGGATCATGGACAACTGGCTTTGGGAGGAGTACTGCGAAGCTACTGGTACGAATCCCTGGGCTGTCAATGAGGGTCGTATGGACTCTGACGAAAGCGTCATTGTACCTCCTGCTCTAGTCGGTCGAGTTGCTGCTGCCTTGGCACTAGCCCCGTCAAAGACTGCTTAGCTTGCAACAGTCGGCCGCAGGATCTCTTTCTTGGCTGGGAGAAGAGAGTCAAAGATGCTGTCGATTCAGGGCTCATCAAATGTGAATACTGCGGATTTTGGCACTATCGAGTAGTTCCACATTGTCCCAAGTGCTCGCGACCTCGAACGGAAGAAACAAATGAACTATCGTGATCATTTACTCGTGATCCTCATGGAAGAGTCAGCTGAAGTCACACAGACCTGCAGCAAGGCACTTCGATTTGGCCTTAACGACGGCTATCCGGGGAGAGGGACCACAAACCTCGATGACCTGCGAACCGAGCTCTCACAGCTCGTGGCTGTCGTGAATATGCTCGAAGAAGATCTTAAGTCTGACTACTCGGCCGAAGAGTCAGCTCTTTTTGATGCTGCTGATGCTAAGCAGAAAAAGGAGAAGGTTGACAAGTTTCTGGAGCTAAGTTATCGCAACGGCCGGCTGTCCTAAACGTCAGGTCTTCCTGCGTGATAGTTAAGCGCATGGAACTGCAAATCAATGAGCTGCGACGCTTGTGCGACTTGTACTCTCTGAGGCTCAGAGGCTTGTTCAAAAACGGGCGGCATCGAGATGAATGATGACTCCATCCGAAAGATCATGGCTCTCTTCAAGGCTGGCAACCTAGACGTCACTTCCCGGTTGTAGAAGATACATAGTACAGACGTCGGAGCATTCATGTGACTCACAAGAACTCAGTCTCACGCCCAACCCCAGTTTTCGAAGCCATGAAACTTACCAACTCCAGTCTCAAAAAGATCATCAAGGAAGAGCTCGGTCGCATGGTTGCGAATCGGCCGCTTGGTGAAATGACCGACTTAGATTACTACGGCAAATATGGTAGTGCTGAGAAGGATACTGACAATGCAATTCAGTCTGCTATCGAGATGATCGAAGAGCTAATCCGTGACATCGAAGGTCATTATGATCCAGACAAGGTCGTCGCGCCCGATCAGATCGTTAGTGCATTGACTAGTGTTATTGCTGAACTCGAAAGCGCTTGAGGTTTACATGAAGATTACCCGACAGAAGCTGCAGCAGCTAATCAAGGAAGAGCTCACACTTGCTCTCGAAAATTTCGACGAGTACGACGTGTACGACGAGTATGATCCTGCAGACGATGGTCCATATGGAGCAGGTGGCCCCACAGGATCAGGGCGCTTCGAGACTTGTCCTAACTGCAACGGGGAGGGCATTACTCGTCACCCGAGCGGTGACCCACAGACTGAGGAGATGTGTCCTGTCTGTCGCGGCGAAGGTGAAGTCGAGGTGTACGAGTGAGAGTTACGAAAGGTCGACTTCTCAAGATCATCAAGGAAGAGCTTCGAGCTTCAAAGCTCTTAGAGTCTCCTGGGGCGAGTCAAACTGAGAAGATGCTTAGTCGTCGGGCCGATATGATCCTGGAATACATTCGCGCCGGTTACCTGCGCCGAGCAGCCAGCGTTGTCATGGACTCTCTATGGATTGATGACGTATTCCCCGAAGACGTGCAAGCTTTGATGAGCGCGCTTGAGGGCGTTCAGACAGAAGAAAAACTATATGCTGCCAGTGACGCGTGGCTTGCGCAATTCAGATCTGGTGGCTTTGGAGGCTCGAACTGATGAAAATTTCAACTAGTCGAATCAAGCGAATTATCAAAGAGGAGCTTGAACAGGCTTTAGTCGCCGCTCAAAGTCGGGCTGCAGCTGATGATCAGGTAACTGATCAAGTTTCTGGTGAAGAAGACCTTCCAGCCTCTCTCGGTGATGTCTACGACCAGTATCGTGAGCCCTGGGATAAGATGGAAGAGGGTGCTTACGGACCTGGACCCGACGAAAGCGAAGAAAAGCTTGACGAAGCTGATCCCAATCCTGACTCCTTTGCCATCACCGAAGAGCAGGATGAGTGGGGGCATTCTTCAAAGCAAGATCAGCCTTACAACCAGAAGGTTCGTGCTACCATCGAGAAGATTCTTCCGGATGATTGGCACATCATGAGAAGTCTTCACTCAACAGCGTATGGTAACTACGTTCTCGATGGATTCTTCAAGGGCCCAGATCTCAGAAATGCACAGGCGCAGGTCCAGTTTGGCCGCGACGCGATTGTTGTCAATGATGAGTGGTTCATGGAGGACATGGCCGAGGACATGGAGAAGAACTGGCCCTTCTGGATCTCCGCGCGCCGGAACTCCAATGGCTGGAGCCCGGTGTACCCGATGAGCTCTGAAGAGGCTGCGCTCGCTCAGCAAAAGTTCGGTGTCAGCCCTTACGGATACAAGGGGCAGGGGATCCGTTCCAGCATCAAGCAGGCTATTGAAGTAGCAGAGTGGCTACTGGCCCGGAATCATCAGGATTCTGACGAGTAAATTGCTGCTGCACGTGTAAGAGCTTCTGCCCGCGGAAAAGATCCCAAGACGCACACGGTCCGAAACCAATCGCCTGGGCCTATTGCTCGATTTCCTGCAAGCCCAGAGGGCTGGCATGATGCTATGACTTACGCTCGTCGAAAGGGTGAGGACGACCGGCTCGATCCTTGACCTGGTCTAAATTGACGAAAGTTTTACTGCTCGCTGCGTAGCAACGTTAAGTAGTATTGCACCCACATTGGACGGCATATGCCCTTTTTACTTCCGCTCGTAGCACTTCTCTTCGTTTCTTGTGCAACAACGACCGTTGCAGTGGCTCCGACACCTGCTCCCGACGATTGCTTCGGGTACGTCAATCAAGCAATTCTTGAGAGTCCAGGCTGTGAAGATATCACAACAATGGTGTTCAACGCTGCTGAAGATCAGGCAATTGTTCTCTGTGACATTGATACTGACCCCGCGACCTGGCCAGAAGTCATTCTCCATGTGTTGATGCCTGGCTCGACGGTTGAGAATCCAGGACTTTTCTTGTTCATCGACGAGCCGCCCGTGTGTGCCTCGCCCGAGCTTGAAGTTCGGACGCTTTCGCCCAGTCCACTTTGGCCACCCGCAATCTAAGAACTCGCTTGGGTTGATACTCATCAGGAGTTTCTAAAGCTTAAGAGAGACAATCTGGGTATGTCTGGGAACTCTCTGGGAACACTTTAGATACTCAGCAAAGAGGCGTCATCGTGGGATTTAAGTTACTTGACTACGGACTTTCGCTCAAGCGACATTACGTGCAAGATTGTCTTGTTCCAGAGACACAAGACGATGTCATTGATCGTCACAAAAAGATCCGCCTAAAGTCTTCAAAGCTACCAAGCGCTGACTCAATCATTCTCGATCCAGAAGGTGTGGGACGCGCCTCGGGAAGAGACATGAAGCGGATTCGTGTGCTTGGTGTGCGATTTGAGGTTCATCCCGATGACATTCCGCTCATGATCCATCGTTTCACTCGAACGAGATCTCCCAAGCCCGATGTCAGAAAAATCTACTTGAGGCATACCTGCATCGTCATGACGTCGGATATTCACACACAACTCAGTGCTTGGCTGGCCAGTATTCGATGAACAAAATTGTAAGCTTCTTCTCGCGGGCTGTTGAGACAACTTTCAATACCTTTGTCTCCTTAGGGATCTTGACAGGGGTGTGGATTCTCCTGTGCTTGCATCTTATTCGTGCACAAACTAGCGCTTTTCTGAGCTCTAGCGACCCCCTCCCGATAGTTACCGACTGGGAGGTAGAAGATGAAGAAGTCAGCCCCGTACATCTCGATTGTCTCACCAGAGTTTCTGGATTTGATGAGCTACTTGGGACGCAAGCTCGGTCTCCTGGAGATCACAATCTGGGGGCTAACACTCGGCTGGCTGGTGATCAGTCGCGAGCCGATGGACGACTGGACCGAGCGGCATGAATCAGTTCATGTCTGTCAGTTCATTGAAATCTCATTACTGACTAGTCTTGCAGCAATTGCTGCTTTCTTCTGGGCGCCGCTAAACATTCCTGTTTGGGCGCTGATCTCTACACTTGTCTGGGCGTGGACGCCAGGTATCAATCCCGGGCTTATGCTTTACGGTTTGATCTGGGTTTGGCATCGTGTAGTTCTTCGTAAGTCCGGAGAGCTTGCCTACAAAGATCATCCAATGGAAACCGAAGCGCGCATCTACGGCCCAGGCAAGTATGCTATTGAGGATCGACCTCTTTTCGGCTGGCTGTTCTAATTGTACACTCCCAGGCGTGGTGAATAGAATAATTCACTACTCCATGGAGCGATAATGAACTCAGACGCGTATTCTGACTGGCTGACGAATCTTGCGAACACAACTGGTGAGCAAGCTCCCAGGACATCTGTCAAAGGTCCCGCGCAGACGCCCGGTCGAATGGGTGACAAGGCACTCAAGGCTTACATCGTTAAGTGTGTCACTGAAGACTGGATGGACGTCGACGAGATTCCTGTTCCAGTGGGTCGAAAGCGTCGTAACATTCGTAGAATGGCTAAGCGTCTGGGACTCTGTGACGACAGCGAGTAACAATGAACGCTCTTGATCTTCGTGAAAGTGACATGATTCTCTTGCCGAAACGTGGCGCTATGCCATCTCGTCAAGTTTTAGTGATTGACTGTGAAGAGGCAACCTATTACGACATTGCTGAAGATCAAGATATGCCACTTCTCGATCCGGGCACCGGTCTGCCGCTGTACAAAATCTCGTATCTCCGAGAAGACTCGCATCTGGGTGAAGCCTGGCTTCTGGCAAAGCAAATCTCACTCATCAGTCGAGTAACAAATGTCTCAGCAGATTGAATCCGAACGCAAGTTTCTAATCTCTAAGCCACTCAACTTTGAAGACTGGCCAGTTGATGCTCGGGAAGTCAAAATCACTCAGATGTATCTCTCGGTCATCCGCTCCGATGTAGTCGAGCGAGTACGAATCAAGGAGGATCAGGGTCGAGTTTCAATCATTCTCTGCATGAAGGAACACCTCAGACCTGGTGTCAATCGAGAGACTGAGGTTGAAATCACTAACGCTGAATGGTTGATGTTGCAAGAGAATGTTGATCCTTTGCGCGGCACCATTCGAAAGACTCGCTACGTTTTCGAGTGGAACGATCTGATCTACGAGCTTGACGTTTTCGAGGAGCCAAAGCTTACTGCTATGCTCCTCGAGGTCGAATTAGACGATATCAGCGACAACGTCGAAGTTCCGCCTTTCTTGTTTGATGCTCTCAATGGTTGGCGAGAAGTAACTGGTGATCCTGAGTGGACAAATCATCAGATTGCACTGCTCGCTGTCTGAGTGGTAAGGACTGCGATTAGCAGCCTACGTAGATACGGAGGCGCCAACGTGCTTACTGCTACACAACAGATTGCGCTTAGTCACAGTGGACAGAAGCGCTACTCCCTTCGTGCTCTGGGATGTGATGGCGAGCAGCCGTTGCATGAATCAGCTTTTGGTAGCTCAAAGGATATCCTCAAGGACCTGATTCAGATCGGTCTGTCGACGGGTGCTATCGTTGGCACAGCTGGCATGGGTGGCGACACAATCGTCGACGTCCTCTTTGCGCTTGATGAGTCAGCTAAGATGGCTGCAGAGATCGATGAAGTCATCAAAACGGGTAAGTCACTTGGTAAAGCTCTTAAGGGCATCGGTGACATCAACATTCGAAATGGCTTCGACGTAATCTACAAACGAGTCCAGGGCGTTATCGCCCACATCGTCAAGCTGTCGGGTAAGGGTGCAAGAAAGGTTCTCAAGGAAATTAGAGACGAGATCCTTAAGCTCTTACATCACATGGCTCGAGTCATTGGCAAGTGGGTTTCTTCGCTGCTGCCCGATGATGCTGGTCTCGGTGGTCCTATCGTTAGTGCTTTCATCGACAAGGCCATCGAAGAGGCAAGCGCAAACGTCTATAATGCGCTTGTGTCTGGATTCGAAGCTCTGCCTGACGAAGCATCAGAGGTCATGAAGGATCCCGCCAAGATGGAAGCCTTCCTGAACAAGGTGCTCGACGTGGTGGTCGGATTTCTCAACGGTGTCATTGATCCCGAGACCTGGGGACAGAGCGCTGCAAAGTATGCTGCAAAGTTTGCCTCGATCGGTATCATCTCATCAGCAACGAGCGGCGCGGGCGCAATTCCTGCCGCTGTTGGTGCCTCGGTAGGCGCTGACACTGCGATGATCAAGAAGGTGCGGGATCATCTGGACACAACTGTTCGACAGATGATCCCTGTTGCTGTCAAGACCTTCCAGGCAATGCTATCAGCTTTCCTTGCGCAGGTCGCCATTCTTCAGGTCATCATGGCCGAGGATTATAGAAAGGCGAAGAAGCCAGCTAAGCCCGGTGAGAAGAAGCCAGACGAAGCGCCTGCACCGGAGACACCGGATGCTCCCGAGCCCGAAGCAGCTCCTGCGGAAGAGCCTCCCGAAGAAGAGAAGCTCGCAGCAAGTTTCAATCCCAAGGGAACAACGATTAGTGAGCTGAGACAGTACATCAGACATTCATTGGAGACAGAATGACCCTCGCACCACTAGCTGAGAGCCGAGTCAGGCAGATTATCTCAGAAGAGATCCTTCGAGAGAACGTTGAGCTAATCGCTGAGTCGAAGGATCTCTTCGAACAAAAGGGCGACTCAACCACTAAGGCAGTGCAGTTCGTGGGTGAAGCTGCGGTGGAGCTGTTAAAATCCAAAGAGGGACGACAGCTACTCGCCGGTGCGATGAGACTCCCTCTCGTCTTGACTAAGTACTATGAGAAGGCTATCGGGTTCATTCCTGCAGCTGGTGCTGATCTGATTGGTGCTAAGAAGGGTGGATTTCTTCGAAAGATGATTGGCGGAATGACTTGGCTTGGATCTGCGCCTCTAAAGCTGGCTGCTGTGCCGCTTGCGAAGATGGCCAACTGGGTTGCGGACATGGACGATGATACTGCCAAGTTCCTTGCTAGTGGAATTGAAGGTGCAAGTGCTGCTGAGCAGGGCGGAGAGGACGAAGCACCCAGCGGAGAAGATGCTCCCGCAGACGGCGCTGCTGACGAGCCAGAGTCCGTCGAAGAGCCCGAGCCCGTCGAAGAGCCCGTCGAAGACGAAGAAGAGAAGTAATTCAATGAGTCACGCACGGTCACTTCAAGCTTGGCGAGCAGCAGCAAACGCTAAGACGATTATCGAAGCGGGACTCGTCGAGCTCCAAGAGTGGGTAGACGAAGGGCTTCTCAAGCCTCGTACAGCAAATCTACTGGAGCTCAACGCCAGACAGCACTTGTCAGCACTTCAGGGACAAGGGGATGCCTATGACGTCCGCAATGCTGTTCGTAATCTTGTCGAAGCATATGAGCTTGACGAGTACACAAGGTCCGACGCTCAACTTGATCCCATCCATGAACTTCTATGGAAGCATCGAAAGGCTGTGCTTCTTAACTGACGCTTCTTTTGAAGACTTCATATCCAGCGTAGTATGATGCTATCAACTGGAGAAAGTCATGGGAAGAAACAAGCCGCTTCTGGACGAAATTCTCGTCTTAGATCTTGAAGCAACTTGCTGGGATGGTGAGGTCTCAGTTAGACCTAAGGATGTCTCGAACGAAATTATCGAGATTGGTCTAGCAACTCTCAACATTCAAACAGGCGTCATCGCCCGTGGTGATCTTTGGCTTGTTGCACCTGAAGTATCAACTGTATCAGAGTTCTGTACTCAGTTGACGACTTGGAAGCAGGAAGATGTAGTGAACGGGATGAGCTTCAAAGACTCTTGTGGTAAGCTCAGAAAGGATTTCTCTTCCAAGCGACGTGTGTTCGCATCGTGGGGCAACTACGATCGCCGTCAGTTTGAGCGACAGTGTGGTCGAATGAATGTCCCGTATCCATTTGGCCCGTCACACCTCAACGTCAAGGATCTTTTTGCGTTGCAGAAGCGTCTAACCCAACAGGTTAATACGATGGTTGCAATGGAGATGATCGGCATGGATCCCGTCGGAACTTGGCACGTGGGAAGAGATGATGCTTTCAACATTGCTCGAGTGCTTCGTCACCTGATGGGATTTGATGATGCCTAAACTGAATCTCAAGCCCACTGATTTTGTCGAGTTCTATGACGGGCCCTCAAGTCAGTGGCTTCGAGGCACAGTAATCGAGATTGAAAAGAAGTTCTCGGACGTTGTCTTAGATAGCGGAGAGCCTGGTCGACATCTAACAGTTGCAGTGTTGCTAGAAGACGGCGAGCTCAAGGACGTGAAATATCGGACGGGATTGCTTACGATTGACGACATCAAGATCGTGCAGAGGGTAGGCTGATGTCTCAGCGACTTAAAGCAGGTCAGAGATCACTTCTGGCAATCAAGGCTACTATCCAGAAAAGAAACGTAAGAGCTCAAGCGAATGACCGAGCGGCCAGCTTTTCAGCTCAAGACTTAGTCAAAATCGTCATTGACGATGGATCATCGTCGTATCTGCTTCTTTATCGTGATGAGTGGGGTAACGCTGCTAAGCCAGCTGAGCATATTCGTGTCGAAGCGGGAGACTTAGGAATTGTGATTGGTCCCGTTCACAAATCGAACATTTGGTCATGTGATCGATGCTATTTGACATCTGGAGACCCTGCTTCTCGTCGACATTATCGAATGGCTCTCTTTCAGGGTATTCCACGAGCAATTCCAATCTGTCGCTTGGTAAAGGTCGTTGAGTAAGCGGTTAGTTACTACACTCGGAGGAACAGTGAGACTAACCGTGAGCCAGCTCAAAGAAGTTCTCAATGAGGCACTCAAATGGCGCAAGCCAAAGAAAGGCCAGCAAGCCAAGTTCCCAGGGATGTATACACCAGATCCTCGTCGGTTGGTGTCTTGGGAGATCGACGAAGACTTGGGTGACGAAGCAGCTGAGTTTCATCGACAGGCCGTCAGAGCCATCAAGCAAGAGACTGGTGGCCGAGTTTCAGATCCAGAGGCCGTTTACAGACGCGGTTGGGTGTGGGTACCGACCTGGAAGCACGTAAGCCCTCTTCAGTACGGGCTTGTTTCAGCGTCTGAATCAGTCCTTGGTTTCAATGCTTTCAATCTTGATGTTCGACCACCCTGGAAGGTCTCCCGGGAGAAGCGAAAGCTCATCAGTCAAGCAGACTGACCCAGGCTGCTTTCTTTGCTCCCTGGGAGTCTGAGAACTCTTATTGTGTTTCCGCCCGGATTGAGTTCTTGAAGCTCCCACAATCCTCTGGAGGCCTCTGCACCTTATCTCTCTGGCCGTATAGTTACAGACATGCGCATTTCGCTCCAAAAGCTTCGCCGAATCATCAAAGAAGAGATTGGTCGCAACTGGCACACCGACCAGAATCACGACCAGTACCCCTGGGCTTCTGACGATATCAAGGTAGAGATCTATCCCAACATCGGCTCTGATGAATGGTGGGTCTCGGTTGAGGTCGAGCCTGGCAAGTTTGCTAAGTCAACTCATGCAAATCAGGAAGAGGCTAAGCATTGGGCGCGTGAGCAAGTTGAAAAGGCTCGCAGAAAGAAGTTTGCCAATCCCGTCAAGCCTGTTAAAGAATCGACTGTCGGGCTTGATTTAGCAAAAGCCATCGCCTACACAGCAGTAACTCTTGATCATGAATCAAGCGCACAGATTTTGGACGCAGTCTCTATTCCAGATGGGTGGGAAATCGACACTGATCATGTGACTCTCTTTGGGCCTGCTGACCAAAAAGTTCGTATGCCAACACGATGGCTCGGCCAAGATCTCTGTGGTCAAGTTGTGGCAGTCGCAAAGAATGAGCTGATCATCACTGGACTCGTCAAGTTCAAGGGACCTGTTCCGCTGAAGGGTCCCGCTTTTCACCACGTAACGATTGCTTTCGATAGAGAGTCCGGAGGCCGCCCAGCAATGTCAAACGACTTCACACTGCAGGACTTCGAGAAAATTAGTCCCATTCAGATTTGTGGCAAAGTTACTGAAGTGTCCCGCTAGCGCGTGTAAACTGCCTATCAGCAGTGGTATGATACTCAAGATGCGACAGAAGCCGCGACTAAGCAGGCCTTCTGATGATTGCAGCGGAGTTAAATCATGTCGCAGTACAATGTAATGCAGCCGGAGACCGGCGGCTTGGTCAAGATGTGGACGAACGGCGTCCAGGTTGAGGACGGAGCACGTCAGCAGTTGGCCAACGTGGCGTCCATGCCGTTCATCCACAAGTGGGTTGCGGCAATGCCCGATGTCCATTGGGGGATGGGTGCAACCATCGGTTCGGTCATTCCCACGCACAAGGCAATCATCCCAGCTGCTGTTGGAGTTGATATCGGCTGTGGAATGATGGCTGTTCGAACTGACCTCGTGGCAAGCGACCTGCCGGACAATCTCTCGAAGATTCGTACTTCGATTGAGGCATCTGTACCGCACGGTCGAACGGACAACGGCGGACGGAATGACCGCGGCGGTTGGGGTGATGTCCCGGACGCGCAGGCTGCTGTCTGGAACGCGCAGCTCTTGGCCAAGTACGAGGAGCTCTGCGGTAAGCACCCGAAGATGCGGGCTCGGAACAACGTGAACCATCTCGGCACGCTCGGGACCGGAAACCACTTCATCGAGATTTGTCTCGACCAGGAGGATCGGGTCTGGATCATGCTCCACTCGGGCTCGCGCGGCGTCGGCAACCGAATTGGTCAGTACTTCATCCGCCTCGCAAAGGAAGACATGAAGCGCTGGTTCGTCAACTTGCCCGACGAGAACCTCGCTTACTTCCCTGAGGGCGTTGATCACTTCAAGGACTACGTGGACGCTGTGCACTGGGCTCAGGAGTTCGCCCGGATCAACCGGGTCATGATGATGGAGCAGACGATTACTGGGTTCCGCAAGGCGCTCGGTCGTCGATTCTCCACGGACGAGGAGGCAGTCAACTGCCACCACAACTATGTCCAGAAGGAGCGTCACTTTGGTGCCAACGTGTGGGTCACTCGGAAGGGTGCTGTTCGGGCGGCTGACGGTGTCATGGGAATCATTCCAGGATCGATGGGAGCCAAGAGCTTCATCGTTCGAGGTAAGGGCAACCGTGACAGCTTCTGCTCTTGCAGCCACGGGGCTGGTCGAAAGATGAGTCGTGGTGAGGCGAAGCGGACCTTCACCTTGAAGGATCACCGGACTGCTACTGAAGGCGTCGAGTGTCGCAAGGACAAGGGCGTCATCGATGAGACTCCGGGGGCGTACAAGGATATCGAGCTTGTAATGAGAGCCCAGTCAGATCTTGTAGAGATCGTTCATACGCTCAAGCAGGTTGTCTGCGTCAAGGGGTAACCATGCCACCTGGCCAGATTAATCTGAAGAGCGTCCCGTGGGACTCTGACTCGGCGGTTCCTCTCTACGACTATGATGAGAGGAACCGCGCTGAGCCTGCTAAGATTTGGTACCCTGAGCCCACAGAGCTGGTTGGTATTCATCTGTTCCATCACCCTGATTTTACGTCTGATCTTCTTGTCAAGAATGGCATGAAGACACCGTCAGGGTGGGACAATAACATCAAGCAAGGTGACCTTGCTTTAGTTGTTGACATTACGATTGACGAAAGGTCACCCTGGATGTTCTCGGCAACCGTTTTAGTAGACGGGCAAGTGCTGACAATGGGTGGCAAGTGGCTCAGATCACTTGAAGAATTTGAGGAGTACCGTCGATGAGCAGAGATCTATACGCTGTCTTGGGAGTCGCTAAGGATGCAGACGACAAGACGATCAAGAAAGCCTTTCGAAAGCTAGCAATGGACTGCCATCCTGATAGACATCCTGATGATCCTGACGCCGAAGCGCGCTTCAAGGAGATTAACGATGCCTACCAGGCTCTGAGTGATCCTGAGAAGCGTCAGGCATACGATCGACCAGCACCATCAGGATTCAGCGGTGCCAGCGGATTTGATCCGTACGATTTTGCTCGAGGCTCATCACCTGATGCGCCTGCAAAGGGTGTCAACGTCCAGATTCGAGTTCCCGTTCCGTTTATGACAGCCATTAACGGCGGAATTATTGACATCACAGTGCCGAGCTGGTCTTCCTGTGACTGCAACGGCGGAAAGATTTTTGACAGCAATCCCTGTCCAGGTTGCAACGGTGCCGGCTATCGTGGTGGAAAAATCGGAAACATGTCTATTCGCCTGACATGTGGCGGGTGTGGCGGAGCTGGGCGACGTTGGCAGTCATGTGGTGGATGCGGAGGTCGAGGGCAGACAGCTTCTCCCGTTGATAAGTCTCTCAATATCCCGGCGGGGGTCGATGACGGTCAAGTCATCAGCATCAGCGGAATGGGAATGCAAGGGCGAAATGGAGGACCAGCAGGCGATTTGCATGTCTGTCTTCAGGTCATGCCTCATGAGGTTTTTGACCGACAAGGCGCCGATATCCATGTAGAGATGTCAGTCACCTATCCCGAAGCAGTCCTGGGTGGGAAGGTTGATGTCCCGATGCTAGATGGCTCAAATGCTCGAGTCAACGTACCGCCAGGCAGTCGAAGCGGCCAGGTTATGCGCCTGGCTGGCAAGGGAGTTCAGGCGGGAGGTCGTGCTCCAGGTCACCTCTACTGTCATGTTGTCATCGACGTGATCTCAGACCCCAACGATGACATTGTTGCAGCTCTTGAACTCCTCTCAGCTGCGATTACGGCCGCGTCACCAGTTCAATCGCCTGAATTGACGCAAGAGTAGCCGCATACGTTGCATGCTCAAACTGGGGATGCACTGAGTGAATGATTCCGACGATAGTACCGTCAGATCTAAACACTGGTGAGCCCGAAGAGCCGGGGGCTCCCGGGATCGTATACTGATCGCCGATGGACTTATCTAGTTCACCCGTGAAAAACCCATCGAGAATGATGGGTGCTCCAGCAGTGAAAATTCCCTGAGGTGAGGCGACGTTCCATACTTTCTCTGCAGCGTACGGTCGACTGTCAGAGATTACGGCTTCTTCACCCGCAACACCGGCGGCTTGCAAGATGCAGAGATCAGGCTCAGCATGAATGGCCAAGATCTTGACACTGTGTGCTTGACCAAGATGGTCGATTGCAAGAAAGTCAGAATCTACTAAAACGTCGCCCTCGATGTCCATCATTCCGACAGCGCCTTGCACTTCGATTGCTGCTTCACAAACGTGTCCAGCAGAAAGAAGTCTGTTGCCGCTGATCTTGACTGCCGATCCAGCAGAGATTTTGTAAGACTTCATCTCCGGGAGCACACAATCGGGCTCTTCAGGATCACACATCTCAACGACCGAGACGTAATGTCCTATTGTTGACAAGTGCACGTATGATGTAATCGGCACAACGGGCATTGCAGAGTCGGGAGTTTGGAAAAAGTTTCCGAGTGTCGCGCCAGACACTAAAAGAATGCCGATGAACGCAGTCCCTAGAGAGACTACCGCAATTCTGCGAATCGCTTTGCGCCAGCGTGCGCGCAGCGCGACCAGGGTGGGATCAGTGATTCGCTCCTTCGAAAACCAACGTAACATGTGAACTCCTGCATCATTTAACTATTTTGCACTTTGGCGTGTAAACATTCTGGGCTGTGGGATAGAATACACTTACAAGACGCACACTCATGTGCGCAACCGCGACATCGCGGAGGAACATCATGCTGCACGCTCTGCCACAGAACATCGTGACCACGCTTACGGAGGCGGGTCTATCCTGCTCCCGCAGCGAGGCCCGTCGTTATGTGGCTTCGGGTGTTGTACGCGTGAATGGCGTCCAGGTCAGATCAGTCGACCATGTTGTTGACCGATCATTGGCTTGTGAAGTCGCGGTCGGCAAGCGTCGATCAGCGCGACTTACCGCCCTGGCGTTTACGGAGAGTTCGACAGCATTGCGCTAAGTCGAACCTCCTTAAAACAGCCACTAAGCGCCTCCCCCGCAACCTCACTTTGAGGTGATGCATA
>Ga0098052_1000661_pt1 | contig 21660 bp, 15 predicted proteins | sample 15_taG_FD_81591 | JGI IMG/M metagenome (GOLD analysis project Ga0098052, IMG submission 81591) | Marine viral communities from the Subarctic Pacific Ocean - 15_ETSP_OMZ_AT15312 metaG | ecosystem: Environmental > Aquatic > Marine > Oceanic | place: Pacific Ocean | collected 2015-01-18
CGCCGTGGAGTTCCTCGACAGGCACCCGAAGCAGAAGAACCTCGATCCGGTCGAGCAGCGCGGCTTCGACTACGCCGTGAACCAGCTCCGCATCGCGGTGGACAGGGTTGCGCGGGGGGAGACATGAAGCCCCGCTACAGCCAGTGGCACTTCATCACCTACCCCCGTGAAGACGGCGCCGAGGTGATCCTGCCCTTGAAGACCCGAGTGGGCTACCTCGATGGCCGCGCCTGGGTGGAGTGCTGGTTCGACGACGGGGAAACCCCGTCGACCCCCCACAAGCGCTTCCCCAAGACCTTCTTGGCGTGGGAACCGGACGACGCCGACCTGGAGAGGTTGGGCTATGCCGGTCTCGACGCCGTCTTCGACACCCTCGAGGAATGCGAGCCCCAGCAGCTCGCCGACCTCATCTCCCGCTGCCCCCCGATTCCCCCCGAGCAGTCATGACCTACCTGAAGCACATCACCTCCAACCTGAAGGCCGCCAACGGTACCGACTGGTCCGTCGAGCTGGGCCCGAAGACCCTGATCGTGGGCCCGAACGCCTCCTTCAAGACCGCCGTGCTCCAGAGCGCCGAGCTGCTGCTCACGGGGGCCTGTGACGACGTCATCGGGCGCAAGGAGGTCAAGACCGGCGAGTTGCTGCTCATGATGACCGGCTCCGAGCGTCTCGAGATCTCCGGCAAGCTCGAAGACGGCCGCTCCGTGGGCTTCCAGGCCTTCAAGGAGGAGGGGAAGGTCAAGAAGCCCCTGCGTGTGGGGCCCAAGGGCATGCTGCCCATCCGAGGGGTGAAGAACGCCCTCGCCGGGAGCGCCGCGACCACCGAGAAGGCCTTCCTGCAGTGGGTCGGGCAGGGCGTCGACCTCGACACCGTGCTCGACGCTCTTCCCGAGCGGTTCCACGCCAAGTACCTCGACCTGAACGAGGCCTTGGGGCGCAACAAGACCCCTGTGGAGACCCTCCTGGCCGTCCAGGAGTACATCACCAAGCAGAAGCGGGACTTCGCGTCCAAGGCCAAGGCCCAGGGGAGCCTGGTGGAGGGGCTGCAGGACAAGCTGGGCCAGGACCCGGTCTCCGACGAGCAGATCACCGAGGCCGAAGCCGCCGTGCAGCTCCTGGCGGGCCAGCAGGCGGTCAGCGGTGTCACCCAGGAGGTCCACGACAGCGCCGAGGAAGAGCTGGGGCACGTCGAAGAGGAGCTGCTCCACATCGATGCTGCCCTGAAGGTGGCCAGCATGAACCTGGAGGCGGGCTTCTACGAGGCGGCCCTCTTGACCCTCCAGAAGGTGCTCTCCGATGGGCTCGACCAGTGCCCCACGTGCAGCTCCATGGTCGGCGCGGAGCACCTGAAGACCTGCGAGTCCTTCTACCAGGACCAGCTGGCCCAGCAGACGACGGCTCGAGGGCAGCAGACCCAGCTCCTGGCCCAGCTGAAGGACCTGAACATGCAGAAGGCCATGCTGCAGCAGACCCTGCGTCAGCCGCTGGAGCAGCCGGGGACCTCCGCCGAGGAGATGACCCAGGCGAGCGTCAACCTGGCTGATCTGCAGCTCCGCAAGAGCCGCTGGGGAGACATGATCACCCAGAAGCGGCAGCTCGAGCACTACCAGGGCGAGGTCGAGACCTACAAGCTCATGGAGAAGGCCCTGAAGACGGCCATCTCGGCGCTCATGAGCGCAGCCTCGAGCGACTTCGCCGACCTGGTGAGCAAGTTCCTGCCCAAGGAGTGGGCGCTCGACGTCGACCTCAAGCGCTTCCGCGTGGGCATCCGCCGGAACGGACTGGTCCATGTCGCCCTGAGCGGAGCCGAGTGGGCCACCGTGACGGCGGCCATCGCCGCAGCCGCTTCCGTGGGCGAGGAGCTGGCGGTGCTCATCCCCGAAGACCGTGCCTGGGACGGAGTTACCCTGGCCAAGGTGATGCGGGCGCTGGGCAAGTTCAAGGGACAGATCCTGATGGCGTCCACGACGAGGCCCAAGGGCAAGAAGCCGGCGGGCTGGACCGTCATCAACATCGAGGAGGTCCGGCAGCCGTCGGCCCCTTCCAGTCCAGCACCGAAGACCCCCGAACCGGCCATCAAGGCGGACTTCAGCCGAGGAGTGCTCGCCCAGCTGGGTTACGCAGACGAAGACATCGACCGCATGTCCGCCCGCACTGCGCTGGTGGTCATCAACGAGGGGCTCAAGGCCCATCTCGTCGAGATCGACCAGCTGGGTGGTCTGGTTCTGCTCAACCCCGGCGCAAGGTAGTCCCGTGGCGTACAAGCCCCCCTTCCACGTCCCCGCACACCGCTGCGTAGAGCGCGACCTGCTGGTCCTGGCCGAGCACTGGCGTCGAAGCCTCAACGACTCCCCTGTCTGGATGGGCAGGCTCGAGAAGGTGATGACGGCGGTGGAGATGGGTACCCCTGAAGGGGGCTGGATGGTCGACGAGCGGAAGGAAGCCGAGGCCTACGTTCGACAGCTCGTCGAGCACCTCCCGGACTTCATCGCAGAACGCCTCCAGTTCGTCCATGCGGTGGTTGACCCAGACTGAGCAGTGGCAGTACGTTGATCGGACAGCGACGGGGATCCAGGTGAACAACGACGAAGGCGTGCAAGGGACCGAAGAGGTCTCAGGGGCAGAAGCTGCCCTCAAGAAGATGGGGCAGGTGCGTGAGCTGCTCTTGGTGGCCAAGCGGCCCGAGATCGCGGGCATCTGGGAGCGTTGCAGGAACCCGACTTCCTCGACGACCTGGTTGATGCCTGGCTCGAGGAGCCCGACCGGGCACGGAAGCTCATGCAGGCACTCCAGGTCATCGACGGCTGCGCCACCCGGGCGAAGCGGCTGAAGAAGCTCATGGAGTCCCTGGCGGCTGAGTCCAAGCGCAAGAAGATGCGCGACCCCAACGACCCCTGGACGGCGAGCATCAGCGGGGACATCGGCAAGCTGAACATCCCCAACGAGGTCATCCCCGTCGAGCTGACGAACAGCCTGCGCGTCCCCCCGGGGTGGAAGATGGATGGCCAGGGCATCCACCGGGTCGCCTTGGACGAGTACGGGGACCCCCTCTCGAACCGGGTGGCCCTCGCCCCGATGCTACTCGCCGGACGCTCCGTGGACGTCATCAACGGGGAAAACTGCGTCACCGTGGCATGGGCCACTCCCGAGGGGTGGAAGACGAAGGTGGTCGAGAGGCGGGGCATCGCCGACAGCCGGCAGGTCCTGTCCCTGGCTTCCGTAGGAGCCCCCGTCCACAGCGGCAACGCGGGCCAGATCGTCGCCTTCCTCGCCGACTTCGAGGCTGAGAACGGGCTCCGCTTCGAGACCCAGAAAGCCAGCATGCGCTGCGGCTGGGTGGACGGGACCTTCCTCACCCCCAACGAGGTCTACCCCGTGGACGCCCGAGGCATCGAGGCGGTCATCCCGGACGGGCTCGAAGACTTCGCCCGGGGGTGGCGGACGGAGGGCACCTGGGAGGGCTGGCTCGAGGCTGCCGAGATCGCGACCAAGTACCCCCTCCTCCTCGTCTCGATCTACGCCGCTTGCGCGGCTCCCCTGGTGAAGTTCCTGAGCCTGCCCAACTTCATCGTAGACCTGAGCGGTCCTACCTCCAGCGGCAAGACGACAGCCCTGCGCTTCGCCGCCTCCGCCTGGGGCAACCCGAACGACGGGGCCGACTGCTGCTTCGGGTCCTGGGACGCCACCAGGACCTGGATCGAGCGCGCCTGCGGCTACCTGAACAACCTGCCGGTCATCCTCGACGAGACCAAGCGGGCGAAGACCCCCCAGATCGTCCGAGATGTGGTCTACGACTTCTCCCAGGGCAAGGGGCGGGGGCGAGGCACCGTCCAGGGGCTCCAGAAGACCAGCTCCTGGCGCACCGTGCTCATCTCGACCGGAGAGAGCGGCGCCGCCGACAGCAGCCAGGACGCCGGGCTGCGAGCGCGCGTCATCCCCCTGACGGGACGCCCCATGGGCAACTACCCCGACAAGGGGGCCCGAGCTTCCGAGGCCATCCAGGAGATCCTCCAGCACAACTACGGCCACCTAGGCCCGCGGGTGCTGCACTACCTGACCGGCCACTACGACCAGCGCGAGGCCTTCCAGGCCTTCTTCAAGAACGCCAAGGAGAACTTCCTCACCTTCTGCACGGGCGGTGTGAGCCGGCGCCTGGCGACCTACATGGCCACCCTCGCCCTCTCCGCCCACATCTGCGAGCAGATGGGCCTCCCGACGGCCAAGTCGGACCCTGTCAGGCCCCTGGTCGACGTGCTCAAGGCAGTCGACCGCCAAGCCGACCGGCCCTTCGCCGCCATGCAGGACCTGGTGTCCTGGGCCGTCGCCAACCAGACCAGCTTCTGGGGGCGGCACGTAGTCGACTCCAACAGCAACCCCCGTGTCCCCCTCCGGGGCTTCTTTGGGGTCTGGGCCTCCGGCGAGGAGTTCCAGCGCTTCTTCGTCGAGGGCTCCATCCTGAACGAGCGGCTCACTGCCTGGGGCTACTTCCCCCAGGAGATCATCGCCCGGTGGGAGGAGCGAGGGTGGTTCGACGGGGACCGGACGCACCGGACCAGTCGAGTGGTCACCATGAACAAGGTGAGAACGCGGCTACGCTGCATCCCCCAGCACGTCTTCAACATGGTGCTGGCCGAGGAGACCCTCGAGGCCGAGCCGGAAGAGGCTGGGTAGGTGCGGCCCCCGCGGACGTCCGAAAAACGTTTGCGACGGGGAGGGGAAGCCCGCGAGGACCGCGACTAAGGGGTGCCTTGACCGGGGGTGCCGATCTTGGAGATGGTGGGGTGCGCCTTGGCTCCACGCCGACGACGCCGCTGGGTGCGAGCTGCCTTCAGCTTCTTGCCGAAGGCCTTGCGCTCTTCCGGGGACTCGATGTCCTCGAGCACCTTGGCGATGATGCGCTGGGCGATGATTCCGTCGAAGGACTCGACGAGCGGGCCCCAAGGGGCCGGCAGCAGGATAGCGAAGTTCAGGGCGGCGTCGAGGGCGTCGGCCAGGTCCTGGGCAACCGCCTCGGCATCGACCCCCTCTTCGGAGAGAGCTTCCTGGGCAAGGCTGCGCCAGTAGTTGGGGTCGAGTGCCTCGAAGGCGGACTTGAGCTGCGTCAGGGTCATGCCGTCATGGTATCGAACCACTGAACATCCGTCAACCTCCTTGAACAGGTGTTCAGGAAAAAGACCCCCGTGCTGTTGACACGTCTGATCACCCGTGTGAGACTGCCCCTGCACTCCGTGGTCGGGTAGCCCTCAAGGGTCCGTTCAGCCGTCAGGCACCTGTAGGGGCAGGCAAGCATCTTCGCTTCCGATTCCACTATGACAGTGGTCGGCCCTGGTGTGCTTGCCTGACTGAGGGGTCGTCCGCGAAAAGGACAGAACATGGCCGTCTCCAGCGAAATGCTGAACACCACGTTCGCCGACCTCCGGGGTCCGCTCGTCAACGCGTTCATCCGCAACAACGAGCTGCTCGATGCGCTGATGGACAAGGCGCGCATGCCCATGGAAGGTGGTACCTACATCGAACGCTCCTTCGCGGGCGGCGCTCCGGCGCGCGGTGTGGGTGTCTTCGTCGGCGACGAACTGCTCAACCTCACCCGGCGTCAGCAGACGTACCGCTACCAGGTCGAGCCCCACCGGATCGTCGCGGCGATCAACATCCCGAAGAAGGAGCTGCTCTACAACTCCGGCAAGCTGGCGGTCATCCGCCTGATCGAGGAGTACCCGCAGACCACCCTCGAGGGTGCGAAGTCGGACCTGAACAGCTTCCTGCTCACGGCCGCCTCCCGCGGCATCACGTTCCAGACCTCCGAGCTGCTGGGCTTCATGAGCCTCAACGGCCAGCACAGCACCGGCATCGGCACGGGCGTCAGCGACGGTCTCCTGGACTTCGCGACCCCCGCGACCCAGACCGACACCGTCCAGAACGTGGCGAAGAGCAACAGCTACCACCACTACAACCAGTACCTGGACATCAGCGCCTGGGCGACCAACGGCATGCTCCAGCTCCGCCGCGCCTACCGCCAGGCGTCCCACTACTCGGGTGGTCGTGGCAAGGGCCCCGACCTGGTGTGCATGGACGACGAGACCTACGGCAACTTCGAGAACGCGCGGCTCAACATCGTGCGCGTCTCGGTGGTCGAGGACAAGACCGAGAAGAGCAACATGCTCGGCCTCGATCTCGGCGTCGCCAAGGTGTACAGCTCGCTCGACCTCGACCGCACCGCCTCGACCTTCTCGGGCGTGGCCGCGGACGGCGTCACCTACATCCTGAACACCGACTTCCTCGAGATGCCGATGCACGAGGCCCCCACGATCAGCGACTTCAAGGAGCGGATCGGGGACCAGGACGTCGTCACCGCGGTGTTCTCGATGCAGTCCAACCTCATCTGCACGAAGCTGCCGGCGCAGGCCGTCGTCAGCGGCGGCGCTACCTGATCAGGAGACCAGCATGTCTTACGGAAACCACTCGAAGGTCGCGCCGTTCAGCGAGACCTACACCACCGAACGCTACAACGTGGGCACCATCCGCGTCGAGGACGCGCAGGACGTCATCGACAACGGGTCCGGCGTGAGCACGACCACGACCTACTCGCTGCTGGCAGGACCGCGCGTCTGGGTCTTCATCCTGGCTGGCTCCGCCATCGCCGCTGGTGACCTGGTCAACCGCTCCTCGACGTCGACTCCGTTCACGGGTGTCCCCGAACCGGCGGACAGCGTCGCCCGGGTGATGCTCCTGGGGGTGGCGGACAACGCCATCGCCTCGGGCAGCTACGGCTGGGTCATCGCGCGCGGCTGCTGCGTCGTCTCGGTCGGTGCCTCCGGTACCGCCGGTAGCGCCTTCCAGTCGGATGGTGCCACCACCGCCGCTGGCGACGTCTCCGACTGCATCAACGATGCCGACGACGATGCCATCGGGATGTTCCTCGAAGCCGAGGACGCCACGACCACGGCGTTCGCGCAGGCGTACATCAACGTCCTGTAGCGTCGGCTCGATGAGCTAAGATAGGGGTCCCCACTTCGGTGGGGGCCCCTTCGTGCTTCTGGAGGTCTGGTGGATGCCAGCCTGGCTGGGCTTCGAGCCCGCCTCTTCGACTACCGCGCCTGGAACACCTCGGGGGACACCCTCAACAACCGGGTGCGCGAGGCCCTGAACCAGGCTCTCGCCCAGTTCTGCTTCGACTGCCCCGAAGCCCTGGTGCCCGACGAGGAGAGCGTCGCTCTGCGTGCTCCCGTCTCCGGCAACACCAACAATGTGAAGCTCGAGGCCACCTCCGACGACCGCGTGCTCCGCTTCGTCGACACCGCCGGGCTCGCCCTGGCCCACGCCAGCTCCGCCACCACCTGGCGCCCGGTCACGGACGGTACGTGGGACGGCATCATGCACCTCGAGGTCAACGCCGGCCCCAACGACCGCCGCCGCCAGGCGATGGAGTTCTGGACCGACGGAGCGCTCGACTGGTACGTCTCCATCGATCGGCCCTGGAGGAACAGCACCGACGACGACATGACGTTCCGCATCCACCAGCCGGAGTTCTTCCTCCGCGACGACGTCATCCAGCTGCTCCAGCCCGCGCGCATCTACGACGACACCCGCCGGCAGATCTGGGGCATCGACACGGGCGGTGCCTTCCGCCAGGACATGGTCGGGTACAAGGGCCAGGACAATGGGCGCCCGGAGCGCATGTGGCGCGGCCGCCACTACCAGATGCTTCAGCCCCGGGTGAAGCCCCGGCTGGAGCTGCTCTCCGCCAAGCAGGACATCGGCGGCGCCGGCTCGGCTGCCCCCTGGGCGGGCCCGGTGCAGATGGGCACCTGGCGGGTCTGCTACACCTTCGTGCGGGGCAAGCGCATGCACGAGCACCAGGTGGCCCCCGAGGGGCTCTACGACCCGGTGTGGGAGAGCGCGCCCAGCCCTATCTCGGACCCCATCGTGCAGTCCGAGAAGACCCTCAACCGCATCATGATGCGGGCACAGAACGTCGCCTTCGAGCTGGGCTACGATGTCGCGGGGTCCACCCGGGAGACGCGCACGGGCTACCGCATCCGCTTCTACGTGGCGCGGGATGCCCTGCTCCTGGGCGCAGGGGGCTCGCCCAACCTGGTCGAGAGCGCCGGGCTCTTCTACGCCCTGGCCGAGATCGACCCCGCCGACCCGGGCACCGGGCTGCCCACCGGAGCCTACGTCTGGAACGGCAGCGCCCAGCCCGATCGCATGCGGCCGCTCCGGCACAGCACCGGCTACTACGCCTGGAAGACCTGGCCCCAGCAGGATGCGAGCTACCAGATGGACTTCCGGGTCCTGCGGCTGCCGCCCCCCTACAAGCACGACTCCGACACCGCGCCCATCCAGCGGGATGCCCTTCCCTGCCTTCTCGAGCTGGGGCTCCACTACATGAGCCTCCTCGACGGCGTCGACCAGGCGAGCGCGGACCTGCACAAGAGCCGCTACAACACGATGATGCAGACCTTCCGGGGGCGGTACGCCAGCCCGGGCAAGATCATCGAGCCCGTGCCTCTGGGCGGCCACTGGAACCGCACCCGCTACGGCAGGTTCTCGAACAGCAGCTGACGCCGACCTGACCACCCTGGCATTGCTCGGTTGCCTGGGCTATGCTCGAAGAACACCCCAAGGAGCCTCCATGGCTGCAGTCGTCTACCCGCGTCCCGAAGCCGGGGCGGTCTACAAGCGCTTCAAGACCCACACCGGTCTCTACGAAGAAGCGCTCGTCGTCAGCGTGTCCGGCCCCTCGGAGCGCCCCGAGCAGTGGACCGGCGTCATCATCACCCGGAACGGAGTCGAGCTGGTGACCTCGAGCGCCGAGTGGCGCACCAAGTACGACTGGGCCCCGAGGAACTGGGTGCTGGACGCCGCAGGCGCGAACTGGGCCGAGCCGAAGGCCAAGCCGGCTCCCAAGAAGAAGCGGGTCGCCCGCAAGAAGGTCCCGGCGAAGGTCATCGCCGCACCGGAAGAAGGGGCGGTGACGCCCGTCGCCTGATACCATCTCCCCGTAGATGGCTGCTCCCAACCGCCAGCACAACGTCCGCATCGCCATCCCCGTTGGGGAGGCGCAGGTGGCGTACTCGCCTGGGTACTTGGCATGGGAGGTCAAGAACCTCGAGCTGACCAATGAGCAGACGCTCCGGTCGGTGATGGGCCCCTGCATCTACGAGCCCGACCGCGATGGCAAGGGTGTCCAGTCGGTCGTGAAGGGCACGGCGGGCAACTCGCTCGGCTCGGGTACGCCCCACGGCATCTTCCACGCTTCCCTGCGCGGGGGCGTCGATCTGCTTCTGGTCCGCGTCGACCAGTACCTCTACAAGCACGCCGGCTGGGCCCGGGGCTGGGAGGTCATCGAGACGGGGCTGTCCAGCGAGGACCGGCCCACCTTCCCCGACCAGTTCTGCATCCTGGGCGGGAGGGTCATCTGGACCAACGGCATCGACCAGGCCCGGGTGATCTCGGCGGACGGGTCCGTTCTGCCCTTGGGGTTCACCGAGATCCCCGGGCCTCCTACCGCCGACGGCCCGGTCAACGCCCACATGAGTTCCATCAGCACCTCGGGGAAGGCTGCTACAGCCAGGTTCTACCCCAATGCAGGTGGCTACAGCTGGCACGGGCACAAGGGCACCGTCGGCGACTTCCTCCCCGGGCAGCAGGGGTCCCTCCTCGCGGGGACCTGGTACTACTCGGTGCGCTTCGAGGACTCCTTCGGGAACCTGAGCGCTCCCAGTCTCCTCTCCAACCCTGCCTCAGTGCAGTCGATGTCTTCGTCCCCCCTCGATGCTGTGGACGGCTCGGGATCGGCCGACCCCACCACCGGGAAAGCTGGTGCGCGGATCGGGTGGCAGCCCCTCGCAGACGGGGCTCAAGGGAGCGGCGCCGAGATCGACGACCTGCTGCGGCAGTTCGCAGTGCGCACTCCCAAGGGCCCTAACCACTGTGTCGCCGTCCACATCTACTGCACCCCTGACACCCGGCACGTGGATGTGACCCCCCGCTTCATGATGCGGGTGCCGGGCAGGGGCCCCTTCACCCTCCCCGACGACTTCGCCGACAGCGACCTGGGCTCGGAGATGTCCTCCGGGGTGCCCGTCCCGGTGTTCCGCGTCATGTGCGTCCACCAGGGCTGCCTGGTCGTGGGCAACGTGCCCGGCGACGAGGGGCTGGTGCGTCGCTCGGAACAGGGTCTCGGGGGCACCTTCCCCGCCGAGGACTGGGTCTACCCGGACGAAGGCGGCGCAGCGATCACGGGTCTGGCCTCGCACGCTGGGGTGCTCTACGCCTTCACCGAGAGCGCCGTCTTCTCGCTCGAGGTCTTCGGGCAGCCTCGACCGGTGGCGCAGGGCATCGGCTGCTCGGCCCCGCGTTCGCTTCGGGCCCTCCCCAGCGGCCTGCTCGTCTGGCGCAGCCGCGATGGCTGGTACGGCATGGGCCCCGACGGGGCGCCTGCGCTGCTCACCAGGCTCAACGACCGCATGGTGCGCGACGACATCTCCTCCGCCCGGGCCATCCGCTCGGTCGCCGTCATCGACCCGGAGACGCAGGAGTACCTGTGCTTCTGCCCGCCGTCGGGCGGGCACCAGAACACCCACGGAGCGGTCTTCGACGGCCAGACCTGGCGCAGGATGGAGCTGGGGCTGCACCTGGCCGACGTCTGCCAGACCCAGGACTGGCGGCAGCTGGTGCTCGGGGTCGGAGTCGAGGCCTCGAGGCTCCCCCAGGTCATCGAGACCGTCGAGAACGATGGCTCCGTCCGAGACCCCTTCGCGCGCATCGACACCGAGACCTCGACCCGCAACGAGGTCTTCGTACTCGGGCGCGAGACCACCGCCTGGGCGCCTCCGGCGCGGGAGTGGAAGTACCGCTCGGCGTGGATCCGCGGGGACGACCTGGGCACCATGCCGCTCAACGTCCGCGAGCTGTACATCGGCATGTACGACGGCTGCGACGACGAGTTCACCGTCACCTTCTACGCTGAGGGCTCGTGGAAGGCCCGGGTCGAGCCCCAGCAGGTCAAGGCCATCCACGTGGACATGGGCAGCGGGCTGGTCGACGACATCGCAGGCGGAGCTGTCATCGGGACGGCACGGGTACGGGACCGGCGACTCTACTGGCGCAGGGTCACCGTGGGTCTCGAGAACGTGACCACCTGGGCCTTCGAGCTGCGCGCACCCTACCCCGTGCGGATCAACCTGGCTGCCTTCGCCTTCGACATGGCCGAGGTCACCGGGGGCAACCTCCGCTCCCGCATCCCCGGTCCCCGCGACACCTGATCTCGAGGAAGTTCGTGCCCTACATCTTCCCCAAGCGCAAGCTCCGCGACACCGACGTGCTCGACCCGCAGGAGATGAACGCCGACCTGCAGCCTGCGGGCGAGAAGTACTCGGGGCGGCTCAACGAGCACGACTTCGCCTCCGACGCAGCATCGGACACGGGGCCTGCGGGCAACCGGGCCACCGTGCAGCGCGGTGCCATGTGGGGCCGCACGGGGACCGTGGTGGGGGTCAACCCTGACATGGGCAACCCATCGTCGTACCAGCTTCCACAAGTCCTCAGCAACTTCCCCCCCATCCCCAGCGACGGGCAGTGGCACCAGGTGCCCAACACCTCCGTCACAGTGGGTCCTACGGGCGAGGCTCGGTTGTGGATCATCGCCACGGCACAGTACTTCATCATGAAGGGCGCGTCCACCCTGGACGAGTTCCGCCCGCTGGACGCCTGGGACCCCGTCCAGGTCCAGCTGGCCCTTCGTGTCAACGGGCACGTGCTGCCCGACAGCGTCACCGGGCGCTACAACCCGCTCGACAAGACCATCGAGGCCTGGCGCCCGGCCAACCAGCGGTTCTTCTCGGTCTCGCCTCCCTACCCTGTCCCGGGGCCCCAGCCGGACTACCTCCTGAACACAGGCGCACTGGGCCCCGCCGCCGCCTCTGTTCGGCTCATGAGCTTCTACCATGCCCCTCCGGGGAGGCACACGGTGGACATCGTTGCGCGGCGACTGCCACGGCACAACGACATCACCGACGTTGCTGTCGAAGGCGTCCTCTTCGTCTACAACAGCCAAATCGAGGTGCTCGACTTCCCCATCGGGCCGCAAGGTGCGACGACCTTCGACTCGGTCGATGTCGGTGCCTTCGAGACCGAAGACGTGGTCAGCGCCCAGGCGATGGACACCGCACGACTCGACCCCCTGCGGGAGGCCTACAACAAGGTCCAGCCCGGGGCACTGGGTCGAGGGGCCTTCAACCACAACCACCTGCGCTCCCCGGTCATCAACACCGACCGCGACACCCTCGAGACCGGGGTGGCATACACCATCCAGAGTGCGTGGCCGGGCTACGATCAGGACACCTACAACACCACCCCCACGGGCACGGGCTGGTTCCCCGCGAGGGATTCCACCGGGGACATCCTCTCCGTGGGACCCTTCACGGTGAGCGAGGACTGCGCCATTGTCGTCTTCGCCGACGTCGAAATGGTCTGGGTAGGCACCGGCCGCACGAGCATCGCGAACCACACCGATCACTTCGCTGCCTTCTGCCTCATGCGCAAAGTGGGCGGGTCCCTGGTCCAGGATGCCTGGACCGAGACCTACTTCCACCAGTGGAACGCCAGCAGCAACGACCTGGGAAGGGCGGGGGCGCGCATCAATGTCCCCCTCTTCCAGATTCTCCGGTATGGAGACGGGCAACCCAACGCCCTGACCGACGACCCCACGTGGATCCGCGTGGGGGTCGCAGGCATCCACGGAGGAGGCTCTGAGAAGACCGCTCCAGGCGTCCACATCAACCGCTGCTCGCTGAAGGCCATCCAGCTCCGCCTCCACAGCTCGTAGGTCCTCATGGGCAAGATCACCAACTACAACCCCTACGTCAACGGGCAGCCCCTCGCCCCCGACGACCACAACAAGAACGTCTACGACACCGCAGGCGGTACCGGGATCATGTCCGAGCCCAACGGAGGGCTCGAGCCGGCCAACCTGGACCTCTCGGGAAACTTCAGGGTCTACGCGGAGCATATCCAACCCGAAGAGGTCGTGCGGCCGAGGGGCGACCAGTCCCTCAACAAGATCGACTGCTTCAGCGACGCCTTCGCTGGAGCCCCCATCGGGACCTACACCTCCTTGATGGATGTCCCGGACAATCTCTGGAAGCCTGTGCCGGGGGCGTGCGAGCGCCTCCACCACCCCTACACCTCGACCTGCGGGGCGTACTTCGTCAACTTCTTCGCGAACATCTGGCGGGTCATCCAGACCAACGACGGGGCCAACACCGAGAACAAGGCCCTCATGGGGGTGTGCCTTCGGGTCAACAACACCATCCAGAGCCACACCATCCGGACCATGCCCGAGACGGTCTTTGTCCCCTTCTCGGCCGCCTCTCCGGCGCTTCAGCTGAGCCACCGAGCCTACAAGGCGAACCTGCACTTCAGCTTGACCCACTTGGCCGAGAGCTTCGCTTCCGGGTGGCACGAGGTGCAGCTGATGCTCTACATGGACCAGCTCGTCCTCGAAGAAGCCGACGCGAACGGCAACCTCGACTGGGTGCCCCTGAAGCAGGCTCACGCCCTCGTGCGGAACGCAACCGAAACCGTCGAGGTGCAGCTCTACCACTACCAGCGCCTGACCTTCGGGATCAAGAGCGCAGGGATCGTGCCCTTCCTTTAGACGCACGACGGCGCGACCACCCGTTGACCGGGGGGCCGCTCGTAGGATACCATAGAACAGGACCTTGGAGGCAAGATGTCGGCCGCTCTCGCAGTAGGACTCGGTGCTGCCGCCGGGGCCGCCCCTGCACTCGGTGCTGCCGCGGGGAGGCTCACCAAGGCGGGCAGGTCGCACCAGCAGCAGCTCAACGCTGCCATGTCCCGGCTCTCGTCGAACAAGTACGGCAAGGGCGCGGCCGAGCTGCGTCAGGGCGCGGGAGCGCAGAAGCGCCTCCTGCAGTCCCAGGAAGCCGAGCTGATGAACAAGTCCCGGCACATGGACCCCCGGACGAAGATGGCGGCCATGGCAGCCAACGCCCAGATGATGGGGCAGGGCCTCGCCCAGCACGGAGGTCAGCAGGCTGCGGTCAGCTCGATGGAAGCCGCGCGGGACCGGGCTGCCGACCAGAACATGGTTGCGCAGCGGGCGGCTGAGAACTCCAAGCTCATCAGCCAGGGCGTCGAGGGCGCCATCCAGGGTGCTGGACTGGGCAAGGTCGCCGACGAGAAGGGCGTCATGGCGATGCTCGAGACCGCCTACGGCATGCAGGGGAACGCCTGATGTCTTCCGGCGCAGACCTCTGGGGAGCCCTGGCAGGGCTGCTGGTGGACCAGGGCCAGTCGACCACCCAGGTCGACGACCAGGAGACCATCGGGCGGCTGCTGCAGCTCGAGGGCATCCTCACGCAGGAGATCACCCGGCTGTCGACCACCCGGGACAAGAACGCGACCAAGCTGAAGCTGGCCGAGCTGACGACCGACATGGAGCTGCAGAAGGCTCAGTCGGATCTACTGCTGGGCTTCCAGAAGCTCCAGGTCGACGACACGGCGTCCCTGCGCCAGCTCGCGGGCAACCTGGTCGGGCACTACACCAAGCTCACAGGCACCCTCGCCAACAAGATGGACATGGAGCGGGTGGGCGACGTCTACGCCCAGATGCGCCAGGCGGGTGTCGCGGCCAAGGGCGGAGGTGCCGCCGACATCAACGGAGCGTGGGCAGCAGTCCAGCACGACCTCTTCGGTGTCGCCGAGCAGCCGGGCACTCCGATCAACCGGATGACCCCCTACGGTCAAGCCAAGCTCATCGAGCAGCTGGCCGACGACGAGACCTGGGGCATCAAGTTCGAGAACGGGCAGCTCGTCCGCACGAAGGATAGTGCTGGCGAGCACCATCTGGGAGAGGACCAGTGGGCCCAGATCCAGCAGACCTGGAGCCGCAACTACGGGCACTTGAGGTCCATCAACAAGACCTTCACCGAGACCCAGGAGGCCCGGAACACGCTCAACGGCTACATCGACGGGGTCGCGGGCACGATCGGTGACGAGGAGCTGAAGGCCCTCGCCGTCTCTTCCCTGGAGAGCCAGCAGAACCTCTTCTCCCAGGGAGGGCTCCTCGACGCCGAGCAGGCAGCGCTCGAAGCCAACGTCTACGGTGAAGAGCTGCAGGCGATGCAGGACCGCGAGCAGCAGCTCTCGGATGTGCAGGCGGAGCGCGCTGCGCTCATGGCGGGTGAGAGCCAGATCGGCTTCGACGATGTCGTCGGCGACCCCGACTTCCAGGAGTGGGCGAAGCAGGCGGGGCTCAACGTCGGGCACAGGACCCCGGACGGAGGCTACGTCCCGGGGCGACAGGACCGCAGGGCGGTCGAGAAGTACCTCCGCGAGGCCAAGCGCGGCCCGGGCAGGTACGGCTTCCTGGGCCTGGGCCTGGGCCAGGGCACGACCGGCGACTACGTCGAGGTCTTCATCCCCCCGTCGGAGCCCCGCCTGTACTGGGCTGCGATGGGAGACGCGGCCACCCACAACGTTCTGGTCGATGCTGAGACGGGTGAGCGGTGGCTGAGCCTGCCTGATGGGAGCGTCCAGGCCCTCACGCCCGAGATGTGGAACCTGCCCCAGTACGAGGTCATCGGGGAGGTGGAGCCTGAGTGGCTCACCTACACAGACCCCCAGACAAAGGAGACCCGCTACTACACCCCAGGGGACATGGAACGGGGGCTCGACGGAGACGAGGTCCCGCGCGAGATCACCTACGCCGAAGGTCGTCATGTCCGCGGCATGGAGCAGCGCCTCCACGCGGATGACGCCGCCACCTACGGAGAAGGTGCCCGGCGCATCGTCGACCGGAAGACGGGGCAGTCGGTCCTGCTCACCGGGGACATCCCCCACAAGGAGACCCTGCGTCGAGCCGAGCCGATGTCCAAGGCCGAGCAGGCAGCTCGCGCCGTGCAGGAGGCCCGGGTCGAGCAGCAGCTCAAGGGCGTGGTCCCCACGCCCATGGAGGCGCTCGAGCAGGAGCGGGAGGCCGAGACCCAGCTCACCAAGGAAGAGCAGGACGAGGCGGCCGCTGCCGAGCGGGTGCATGGCACCCCGCAGCTGCAGCCCGAGCAGGTGGGCGCCGACCCGGGAGTCCTCGAGCGCTACGAGCGCTTCACGCCTGACCCCTACCAGGAAGTCCTGAGCACCATGTCTCCGGGGGGGATCCAGAGCTTCGTCGACCACTACGAGGCTCTCGCTGAGAACCCGCCCGATCCGAATGACGCTCTCTACCAGATCTCCGCCCCTGGCCCGAATGCGTCAGGAACAGCCTCCAGGTCAAGCCGGGCTCTTGCCCGGAGTGAAGGTGCAGCACGGTTCAACCATGACATGCAGAAGCACCGAGAAGCCCTCCGCCTGCTGCCCAAGTTCGAGCACGCGCTCAAGCTCGCGGAAGGCACCATCGGTCCTGCGGTCGAGCAGGACGAGGGGGGAACGCAGGGCGAGATTCCGCTCCCCCCGATGGCTGAAGTCCCCGAGCAGGTGAAGCCCGACAAGGCAGCCGAGCTGGCAGTCGTCGAGACGGCTCCCGTCGAACAGGAAGGGGCAGCCAAGGCGGCGAGGCGCACCAAGCCGACGACCCTGCCCACGGACCAAGGCGTGCCCACCCCGGCAGGCCAGGCTCCGCCGCGCGATGTTCCACCGACCAGCCCGAGCAACAAGGCCCACCGCGACCAGGTGGCGGAGAACATCGGTACCCTGCAGAAGATGTTGAACCGTCGCGCCAACGCAGCTCAAGGAGAGGGGATCGGTGCCCTTCTCCGCAAGCGGCGAGACAAGAAGAAGCAGGAGGCCACCGATGCCTAAGCGAGCAGGGGGCATTCGGCGCGCCAACGCCGACGCCATGAAGCAGGCCCAGGACCACATCACGGGTGGCAGCAGGGAGCAGTTCGAGCGGGACGTCAACGAGGCCCAGCAGGCAGCTCCGCAGGTGCCTCCTCCCGACGACCTGTCCTCGATGTCGGGGCAGGATCGGATGACCTCCGCCTTGGCCGAGGCGAGCCAGGTGCTGGGGCACGAGGTCTTCGTCAACTCCGACGACCGGATCTCAGGCGACCGCGACTTCGCCCACCAGGCCCGACTCACGCGGGAAGCACGAGACGGAGAGAGCCAGAACTTGGTGGCAACGCGCTGGAGCCCCCACTTCCACCCGGGCTACGCCTACGACATCAAGGTCGAAGGCTTCACCAAGGGCTCGGATGAGAACTGGGGTGACGAGGGCTACTACGCGCGCATGGCCCCCATCATGGCGAAGTGGGGCTTCCGCCAGTGGAGCCCGCAGGGAGGCTCGGCCAACTACGCGCTGGGCCAGAATCTGGGGGACACCGACTACCTCCACTACACCGACGAGCTGAACCGCCCCACCGAAGCCGAAGCGCAGGCCATGGCGGCGGAGTACCTCGCGTGGAAGCAGGAGCACGCCCCCGACCTGCTCGAGGGCGCGCAGCAGGTTGCCGAGAACATGGCCGAAGGAGCAGCTGAAGAACCCCCTCCAAAAGAGGCCCCCGCCTCCTTCGAGGAGACGCTGCGCACTGCCCAAGACAGCTTCACACGCGCAACTGGTCAGCAGGCTTCTTGGCGTAGGCAAAACCCCCACATCTCTCCCGAGCGGAGCCCCTTCTACGCAGATGCCGAAGCAGCTCGCACGGAGCTTCTGCGCACTGTTTCTGCCCCCAAAGTGGGCACTTCGGAGCTTCTCCGAGGGGCAGGAGTCGAGGGGATCGTATCTGCTCCTGGTGGAGGTGGGGGCCCACTCTACGAGCCTCCGAGCCAGAAGTCACTCCTCCGGCCTGATGCCAACATGCACCGCAAGCAGGGGATTCAGTTCCCCGGCCAAGGCCCGCGCCTCACCGCAAAAGGAGAGGATCCTCTTGTGAGGCTGCGCCGGCCCATTGATGCCTACTCGACCGATCCTGTCCAGGAGATGAAGGCGAAGGGATTCGTCCAAGAAGGAGTATCCATCCCTGTACTGGATGCCTACATTGGGGCGCTGCATGAAGATCTCAAGTCGAAGTCCCTTCTCCCAACATCGTTCATGGGTCCCGCAGAGAAGGTTGTTCCCCAGATCGAAGGGGCGGATCATGGTTCTACTTCAGGGATAGTTCGGGAGCTGCGGAAGGCGCAAGAACTCAAGCAGAAGCTGATGCTGCAGGCGAACCTCTTGGAAGAGCAGCAACGCCGTCAAGGGAACCCGGGTGAAGAGCTGGTCGCCAGCGCGACACCGTAGTACTCTCTCCCCGTGGCGATCCCCCTCCCGCCGCCGCTGAAGAAGGACACCTCCTCAGCGGCTCAGCCGAAGGTCCAGCCCGAGGTTCAGGCCGAGCCCCAGCTGGGCCCCGAGCCCGTCCTCCCGAAGCTGCCGCAGCAGCTGAGGCAGGACCTGGGCAAGCGGCGCGATGAGACCCTCGAGAGAGCCCTCGATGAGCACCGCGAGCGCTACGAGCAGCTCAAGGTCGACGACTACATGGGGATCATGGAGACGGCGCGTGGGTCGGCTCTCTCGCCTGGGGCAGCTGACACAGATCGATGGGTTGAGGAAGGAGGAACCCCTCTTCCGGGAGCCCTGCCCCAGTCGGTAAGGGCGGCCACGGCAATGGCGGCGCGCAACGCGGGCATGACCCTGCCCGAGTACGAGGCGGCGCTCCAGGGCATCGGCATCGGGCATGGCGACATCGAGGAGATGATCGGCAAGAAGGGGCTGAGCGCCGAGGACTACCGAACCTCCCGCAGCGACCTCTTCACCGAGGGTAGCGTCCGCACCCGCATCTCCAAGGCCATCGCCGAAGGGGTCCATGGGCAGCGGCTCAAGGCGGCAGGGTTCTCCGACGAGGAAGCCCTGGAGATCCTCGAGGACAAGCAGCCCACCCGCATCCAGGTGCTGGACCCCGACGCCACCGGGTTCTACGCCGAGGGGGAGGACCACGCTGAGGCGGCACGCTCCGGTGACCGCGGGTGGGACACTGCGCTCCAGATCATCCACACCTTCGAGACCGAGGAAGACGGTGAGCTGATCCGCCGCGTCGAGCGGCTGGGCACGAAGGCCCAGGGCTGGGCCGGATTCATGAAGTCCAGGGTCAAGGACGAGATGTCTCGTCCGGCCAACCGTGCGCTGACCGGGAACGCCCGCGAGGCCAAGATCAAGCAGATCAACTTGCAGACGCTCAAGGAGCTGGCGGCGCTCAAGACCGCGGGGCGCTGGACCGGCCCACTGCTCATCCCCTTCCAAGTGGACGCCACCGGGCAGCCCTACATCGCCGACCCCAACGAGGAAGCCCCCGAGGGCGCTTGGGAGAAGACCAAGTGGTTCGGGCGGGCCATGCTGCCCACGATGGAGATCATCGGCCTGAACCACGACGGGGCCATCCTGGCGCGGCAGGAGGGTCACCTCCTCTACGCCTTCAACTTCGCCGACTTCTTCCAGGCAGGGGTCACGGGCGCGCTCACCGGAGACGAGGACCGCACGATCCTCGAGGACATCCGCAAGGGCGTCGCGCGCCGGCAGTGGCTGGGCGAGGCGGCCTTCGAGTCGAACTTCGCCGACAAGCACTGGGCGGCGAAGCTCGCGGCGGGCACCGCGGGCTTCGCGGCGACCATCTTCTTCCCCGACCTCTTCAGCTTCCTCGCCATCGCCAAGACCAAGGGCGGCAAGCGCTGGGACCTGGTCATGAACCGGCCCGAGGCGATCCGCCGTGTCGAGCAGGTCGGCCGCTTCGCGACTGCTTCCGAGGGCAACCTCGATGACGCCTACGGGGTCCTGAAGGAGATCAACGACACCGACGGGCTCAACGTCGCCGAGCGTCTCGACCAGAAGACCCAGACGATCTCCGTGGCGCTGGGACCGTGGCATCCCGAGGTGACCCCCGAGGGCGTGGCCGAGATCGCCAACCTGCTGCCTTCGGTCCTGCAAGACCTGCCCCAGGCGCTCAACGTCATCCGTCGGAAGGCCACCTCGAAGCAGGCGGGCACTCGCCGCCTCCAGACCATCGCCAACGAGGACCTGCTCAACCCCGCGGAGCAGCGCGCACGGCTCCAGAAGGTGCTCGCCGACACACGGAACCGCGAGGGCTACACCCTGGGCGGGCTGCTGAACGCTGCGACTGCTCAGCGCCTGCAGGGCCGTCTCGACGATCTGTCCGGGGTGACCAAGAAGAAGAAGGCCGTCGAGGCCCTCTCCAAGCACGGGCTCGAGCGCTCCGGGGTCGAGGGCGCCCTGACCGACCCGGGCGAGTGGCTCTCCAAGTGGAGGCGGCTGGTCGACGAGTGGCTACCCGAGCCTCCGTCCGGGGACAGGAGCCGCGCGGCCCAGTCGCGCCGGACCCAGCGCAGGAACCTGCTGTCGTGGGGCGACGAAGTCGTCGACGAGAGCCGTGCGCTCCGCGCCGACCCGGCGTCCTTCCGCCAGGTCGAGGGGCTCGTCCAGCGCGCCATCGAAGCTCATCAGTTCAAGCAGGAGATCATCGCCCTGGCCGCGACCCAGGTGCGAGCCGAGATCGTCCAGACCTTCCGGCTGACGGCGGACCCGCTCACCGTGAAGCGGACCTCCATGTGGGACAAGGTCCTCAAGCTCGAGATCGAAGCCAAGGCGTTGCTGGCCGACCTGGGGAAGCACTTCGGGGGTGACCTGAACCAGGCAGCGGGCCTGGCCATGCTCATCCAGGCAGTCGCCCAGCGGGCCGCCAAGGAGCGAGGGATCACCTTCGCGCAGGCCTTCGAGGAAGAAGCCATCCGTGTCCGCGGACGGCTCGCCTTCGACAAGGCCATCCCGGCCCTCCGGGGCTGGGCCAACGCCCAGATCCGTGAGCCCCAGCTCGTCGAGGACATGCTCGACTTCCTGAAGACCGACCTTGGGTTCGGGGTCACCCTGAAGGGAGACAAGGACGCCTGGCGCCTCTTCCGCACCGGGGACGAGGTGGTCGTCGCCGAGGGGAAGACCCCCCTCGAGGCCTTCGGCAAGGCGCTGGATCAGTGGGTCGACGAAGGGCTCATCACCAAGCACCCCTTCGACGAGTCGCCCAACCTGGTCGGCCAGATCACGGTCCACATGCCGATGCAGCTGGTGGACCGGGTGCTGGCTGCTACCGACCAGCCCCATGCGGTCATCTTCGCTGCGGACGGCAAGACCCAACTCCTGCGCCGCGAGTTCGACGATGTCCTGACCCGTGAGGCCATCCCGCCCGAGCTGCCCCTCCCCGATGCCGTTCTGGAAGGTGCGCGCGACGAGGGGGGCCTGGGGGCCATCCTCACCAAGAGTCGGGCAGGGTTCACCTCGCCCACGGCGGCGGACGTCATCGAGGCGATGACCATGGGCGCGGGCATGATCCGCATCCCTCGCCCCGACCAGAAGGTGTGGATCTTCACGTTCGACAGCTGGGGGAAGATCGACCCGACCGGTCCCCTGACGCGGAGCCAGGCCGAGCTGCAGGACGAGCTGCGCGCCGCCTGGACGCGCCTCGTACTGGAGATGAACGAGGAGGCTGCAACCCAGGGCCTCGACGGCTGGGCCTACCAGGAGCGCCTGGGACAGCGCTGGGCGGCCGAGCTGCCTGCCCTGCTCCGCCGGGAAGGTGTCGAGGTCGACATCGACCTCGAGCCCATCTGGGGCCGAGGGCAGCAGAGCCGCTACCTGCCCCAGAACGAGGAGGAGCG
>Ga0098052_1000662_pt1 | contig 21641 bp, 25 predicted proteins | sample 15_taG_FD_81591 | JGI IMG/M metagenome (GOLD analysis project Ga0098052, IMG submission 81591) | Marine viral communities from the Subarctic Pacific Ocean - 15_ETSP_OMZ_AT15312 metaG | ecosystem: Environmental > Aquatic > Marine > Oceanic | place: Pacific Ocean | collected 2015-01-18
AATTCGCATTATCTTCCCATGTCTTATCTTCAGAGAGATACCACGGATCTGTCTTATCACCAACCTGACTCATCCCTAAGAATGGCACTGATGTTGACTCCTGAGTTGTTTGATATGGAGTCATCTCCTGATATGTTCCATCACTGGTTAAGATACCCTTACCTCGTCCACTAACCTGTTTAATATCAATCCAGTTAAGGTATGAATCGTAAACGATTGAAGCGTCCTGATATTCTCTCGTGAATGAATATCCATTTGAATATAACGAAGGGTCAGGGAAATTATCTTTACTTCCCTGCATCTCAAGTTCAGATACTTTATAGAATTTATTCTTACCAAGTGCTGTCACCATTCCAATCTTAGATGGGATTAAGAACTCACCTTTACTATATTTAGAATATGTACTGTCCACCAACGGAAGATTGGCAATAGTTGGGAAATATCTATTAGATAGGTTGTCCCATGGGAATTTAGCAGTCGAGTAAACTTCCATACTTTCTGGAGTATCATCACCAGAAAGGAAGTAGTGTTCCTCTCCCATAATATTGGTTGGCAAGTTGCCTTTAAAATGGCTAGTTTGTTCCCCGGAGGAATCGTAATTGATATATCCAGACAATGGAAGGGTTCCAGACACAGAAGGGTTGATAGTATCGTTATTAGATACTAAATCATTGAATCCTGCACCTACCACCCACTTCAAATACTCTGGGTCAGTTTCAGAATAGAACTCGGCATTGACATCCATATCATAGTAATCGCCAGCCACCTTGTTAGGAGACTTATCCATATATTCATTATCATCATATAATTCCAAAACCTCAATTGAAGTCTTAGAAATTATAGTTTCTAATTCGTCTTCAGGTAAGTCGGAGTTTCCAATATAAGCCTGTAAGAGCGTTCTATAGATTTCAGCCTCAAGTCCGACATTGGAACCAAGGTAGCTATAATCAACGCTTGCATATTTACCATCATCACGCTTGATGGAGATATATCTTGCAATATCTCTAAGATTCTTTGCGAAGTATGGAATAGAAGTTTTAAGCTCATCCTCATTATCATAATCCAATCGGTTGATGAAGTTTAGAACATCAGGGTCAGTTGTTACAACCTTAATAGTTAGTAAGAATTCCTGATATTCCTCGGCAGTCAATTGTTCAGTGGTTTTACCGTGGAAAGTATTCTCATACCACTCATTAACGTAGTCCAGATAATCCTCATAGGGAGTTGCTAGGGTTGCGCTATTCTTAGTGGCATTAAGCCAATCTTTATATGCTAATATGCTATCGTTATTCATTTAATTTCCTATTTATATACTGGTAGTAATACCGTCTGTCCATCGTTATTGAACACTAAAAATCCTGCCGACCCCACTGGATAGTCTGGAGTCACGAAACCATCTTCAAAGTTAATACCTGTTCCAATGATAGGCAATATTAGTGGATCTATGGTATATGTCGGAGCGAAGTAAATCTCAGTTCCAATTGTCAATTGAACATATCTATCAGATATTGCGATTCCATCTACAATTCCAGCCGTTGGATATCCTAATGGGATCTCCGAACCTGTAATTGTTTCAGTCGTGCTGTAGAATGGGATACCAAATCCTGCTATTGGGGAACACATCTTAGACTTAACTGGAATCAAATATTCTGAAACCATAGTACCGCTGTTCAAAATGGTAGTATTGGTATCGTCTAACCCTCCACCAATGATATTGAAGTCGAATGCATTCTGAGCTTGTTCCGTAGTGTAGAAATCCACATTAAGGTCAAGTCCATCATATAATACCTGAGTAAAGATCTGCTCAACATATCCACCATCTTCCCACCATTCATCTTTGGATATTCCAGAGATTGCTATTTCATTATGAGGGTCTGACCAATTGATAAACCCTTCAGATTGTGCGTTAGGCGAAACTGTTGGAATGTATTCATAAACTTCATAGTTGGTTACGAACGGATCTCTATAACCATAGAAGTCGCTCAAATCCTGATATGCACCAGAATGTGGTGGGTAGAATACATCAAACGCATCCCTATGCAAATAAGTATCACGAATGATCACTGGCTCACCTTCAACCATCACAGGATTCTCAATTAAGTCTCCCATATTAGTTGCATGTACCTGACCGCAGACTTCACAATCTTCAATCGTTTCATACCTCTTAGGTTTAAAGTTTCTATTACAAGGGTATGCAGTTCCCTTCAAACGTTCAAACATGATTGAAAGAATGTTCATCCAATGCTTGAGGTCAGCCGGGTAGTTGAAGTCATAGTTTTCATACTGTAACGACAAGCTTGCAAATATAGAGTAAACCTGATCGATATTAGCCAAATCAATATCAGAATGATTTAATACGAAGTTTGCAATTTTCTCATAAAACTGCCTACCGAATGTCTGATAGTCACTTCCATCATTACCAACTGTGTTTCCGATTAGGTCATCCCAAAGTGAGGTAAACTCTTTTTGGAAGTCTGGAAGTACGTATGAACTGATCTGATCATGCATATTCCAAGAATCATTCTCTCTCCTAAGCTCATATGCTTCATTGAAAGATTTAACCTCAAATGGTAAACTCGTTCCAGATAGAGTTACCGTTTCACTTCCTGTAACCGCAGTGTCTGTTCCGAATTTAGCATCCCAACTTGTACCTGTCCAATCCCCATATGCTTGCAATGAAGATACTGGCTCCCCACTCAAAGCAGGAACCTTGATAATATCACTACCATCTTTAACAATCGTGTAATTCTCTTCAGGATTAACCTTAACTCCGTACAAACTAGCAACGCCTGTGGCGATGAATGAAGATGCGCTCTGGCGATATAGAATATTGGTATTGGTCTGAATTACATTAATAAATCCACTACTATCACATGCCAATCCACCAATTACGTTTCCATCATATCCATTGGTCGGAATTTCAAAACTCGAAAATCCTGATACGACTCCTGCTGTCCCAGATGGTAAGTATCCAACTTTATTATTATCAAATGCAAACCAAATATTCTGATTAATGTCTAAAGTTATATAGGTTGGGTTGGTGGCTAGCGTTAATCTAATTTTATTATACGTAGCACCGTTCCATTCAAACAAATAAACACCCCTATAAGGAGTTCCTGTCGGTTCTTTACCTTTCATAGTGACATATAAATTATCATCAAAATATGTCATATCAAATGGACGTTCAATATCAGTAGTTTCCCAACTTCCAACTTCAACACCATTTGGATCAAAATTAACCAATGCTGATTTTTTAGTGTTTGAATATAACACATGTACCGAATTATCGGTTCCAACTTCAATATCAACAGGTCTGTAATAAGTTCCCTCATCTGCACTGGCAGGAGGAGGAGAAACAGGAGCGGATGTTGGTTTAAAATATCCATCAACATCACCGTCTGATGCAATCTTCATAGCAGATGGACTATTATACAATGTAACATATGCATCGCCACCTTGATTCAATGAAATTGAAGAAGGTCCATACCAACTGTATTCACTATCAGCATAAGGAGATGGCATACCTGATAGGTTTTGCAAGTCAATCGTAAAGATTGGGCTACCCGCTGAATCTCTCTTATAGATTCTATCAAGTTCGAAGTCAACATTCCAAACATTATCATCGCCGTCAATAGCCATGCCATAAACACCAGAATACCCAGAAAGTTCTTCCACATTAGTTAGAAGCTCTGGATTAGTTGCGTAATATGATGATTCAAAATATGGAACATTAAATCCTGTTGAATACATATTATTGCTAATTGTATCCCCGGCAAATTCATAAAAGCCAGAAAGTTCAGGATTAGAAGCATCAATATATGTCGTTTCCAATTTATGAATCATATTTGCGGTTCTATTAGAAACCCACATTTCGGCGGTTGCATTGCAAGCGTAATCTGCATTATCATATGTCACATCAACTGCGCCCAACATCATTGCTCCGCTAGTTTCAACCAGTGAGGTTGCACTAACCTCAGTCCAACCCCCGTCAGCAATCCCGCTTTCCATTTTAAATGGTAGGAACTCTGCACTTGGAGAAGCACTTGGAGTCATTTCAGTAGGCAGTAGTGGATAAATGGTATAATCCAAGATATTTTCACCAGTTACCGACTCATATTTTGGCATATTGAACACTGTTGGGTAATCAATACCACAATCATCATAATTGATAAACTTATTTCTAGGAACCCCTTTAATTGTTGCAAATGATTTGATATTATTTCCAGCCCATTGTAGGTTGTATAGGTCAATCGCACCATTCTGTGAGAAGTTTAAGAATGCTGGTTTAAGATTGTAGATTGTAAATGGAACAGTTACAGTCATCAAACTGTTGTAGAATGATGTAACCGATTCGTCAGTACTTCTAAGATTCCTGTCATAATAGTTTAGGGTATTCAATGTACACTGCAACATGATAGGAACACCACAGTCGCTAGGAAGATCATCAACATAATAGAAGGTAGCAGTACCAACACCACCTCTAACATTGCCGTTTTCATCTAATACTTCAGTATCATAATCAATGTCAATCTTTTCCTCAACCGGATTTCCATCTACATCTAAGAATCTCCATTGAGCCTTCAATGCGGACCAGTTATTATCCAATTCACTTGTGTAAGGAATAGACTTGGAATTGTTGGAGTATAGGTCTACATACAACTCTTCATAGTTGGAAGTTTCCGCAGACACAGATACCACGAAAGGAGTTAAAGATTTAACCCCCATGTCAGTGTCCAAAGGTCTGGATACAATTCGAATCCCTTCAGCGAAGGTTTCGTTTGAGTTTAAGATTGTTCGATTCATATTAGGTTCCTACTTCTACCTTTATCTTATTGATAAATTCTTTTCTATTATTCAAGTATGGTACTTGGAAGAAATCATATGTTTTAGTTCTTAGTAGTAAATCTACATCATTTGTGTATACTGGGTTCCATGTGATCATACTTAGTCCACTATAGAACACATCGCTATCGGTTCTGGCTACTTTGAAATCAACCACACCATCAACTGCCAAGATTTGGTCATTCAATGCTGGGAATGATATCTCCATTCCGAATACCGTAACTGCTTGGTCAAAATATGCCAAGATGATGTCATTAACATCTGTAATGATAGCATCGTCACTTCTGAATGAATTCTTATCCTTAATCACCACAAGTTCGCTATTATCAGCATCCTCTGGAGTAACCGCCGTTGTCAAATCATTCACACCAATATCAATCGCCATGTAAACTGGATCAACTACGATAGGTTCAGTTGTGGATGACTTAACTCCTTGCATATCATTAATAATTAACTGTTTCAATGATGGAGACAAGAATGCGTTGTAATCTTCCTCGGTTGAGATTGTAGGCTTCACAAACATGTAGACATTGTTGAAGTTGCATGAGTCTGCAAAGATTGATTGGTTATATAGAATTCTTGACACGTTCTGTGGATCTTCAATTCCAAGATTGTAGAAGTATTTCAAGAATGTTCCAGTATATTCCCAATTATCAACAACTGATGCATCACTAACCACGTTTGAGAAATTACGTTCAATGAATCGTTCATAATCATCAGTTCTGGATAGCGTATTCTTCTCTTTCAACACCAATGGGGCATTATCCCGCATGTCTTCAACCGTTTCGGGTTCAGAGAATGGAGTTGATGGCACATTATTGCTGAATATCACACTTTCTGGTGGAGCAAGGGTTCCAACGTTCAAAGAATCGCTAACATCACCGTAAATTGCGGTAAACTGTGAGCTTGCAAATCGGATATATCTCAATCCTTCGGTCAATGCGCCAACAGCAACATCATTTCCGTCACCATCGGATTGTAGATAGTAAATTGCCACGGAGTCACCGACTGTCAACTGCTTACCATTCACACCATTACCGAATTTTAACTCGTAATTGCCGTTCTCGTTATAACGAGGCTCGAATACGGTGCTGGATGCATCTGCAAGTGTTAAACTATCAACACGATCCCATTTAGTCCACGTTCCTTCTTTCTCTTTAACGTATACGTCAATGTTAAAGTGATCCACGATAACATCTTCGCCGGGAGTTAGGAAGATAACCTCGTAAGCATCGCCTTCTGCGCTATAAATTGGGTATTCGTAATACTTGCCCTGATAAAGAACTCGTTCGTCTACAACTTCCTCAAGGTTTCCACCTTTGAAGACCACATCTTCATTAAACGAGTAGGTCGTTCCACCAACGTTAACGTAAGAATATCTAGGAATATTATATACAGTGTTCGGGTCAAGGTCTGGAGACTTTGCACTGTATGGCAACAATGAAGTCTGATAACCAACAGGATTATACCCAAGCATCTTAACGATTCGGTTCATATTTTCATAAAGTTGTGCATCTGTGAACATGGCTTCTGATGAAGTCTGGTTCAAGTAGAACATCAATACGTTGAATGTGTACGAAATCACCTCAATCATACTAGAGAAGTATGATCCCTCGAAATTCTGATCAGTAAACTGGCTATCATTAGCCTCTAATTGATCTTTGATGTACTGCTTGATCGTTGTCGCATCAAATTGCAAGTACCCGCCTTTTTGAATGTAAAAATTGTCTGCCATAATATTATCCTCTTACAAAACCGTCACCTTCTAGGATTGCTCCAAAGAAGTTAGCATTGCTTTTTAATGATGGGATACTCATATCCAATGTGATGTCATACCTATGATCATCTGCGTTTGGGAAGATTGATAGTTGATTTACAACTACCCTTGGTTCCCACTTCTCAATAGCTTCATTCATCAATTCACCTATTACATACGCAGTTCCGTCTGAAACGGGTGCGAATAAGAATCTTCGTATATCTAATCCAAACTCTGGAAGTAGCAATCGTTGACCGGGAATTGTGCTGAATATTGAAGTTAAAGAGTTTTTAACTGCTTCAACATCATACGCAACCTTAATGTCAACAAGCTCTGCTTTATCCTTCGGAAAGTTTGCCTTCACCTTATAATCGTTTACCAAATCCAAATGGATGTCGCTATAAAGGTGATCATCTTGTGTTGTAGTGTCTTTTTGTATAAAATCTATGTTTATCGATCCCATTTCTATTCCTTATAATTATTTACTGAAAAGACAGCAGTAAGCAATGTACAATTTAATGTAAAAATTATTGTAATTTCATATATATATTCTATAAATAATTATAGGAGATACAATGGATACACAAAAAAATAAAAAAGAAGTCGGCTTTAGAATACGAATGACCCCCGATGAAAAATTGAAAATAAAGGAAAATGCTCTTAAAAACAATTTTAGATCTATGAGTGAATATTTAAGATTCTTGGGGTTAAATACTGACATTAAGGTGAAGTTGCATGAATAAACTAAACCTTGAAGATTTTAAAAATAAAGGATGTAAGGTTCATAATAATTTCTATATCTATGATCTAATAGTGGAGTATGCTGGAGTAAACTCTAAATATAATTTTATATGCCCCCATACATGGAACTTACTCTCAGCGTGGAAATGCTCATTTAAGCGGTATAAGATGTCCAAAATGTAAAGGAGAAGCTCGTTCAGAACTGAATAGAATATCTCAATCTGAATTTATAAACAGATCGACCATAAAGCACAACGGCATATACCTATATAATAAAGTACAATATACACACTGTTTAGATAAAGTCTGCATAATTTGTCCAGAGCATGGAGAATTTTGGCAAAGTCCTCATAATCACATGTTCGGGCAAGGTTGTCCGAAATGTCACATTGACTATTCAGATCCAGAATATAAACACTTTACATATAAAATAACAAACACCATCAACAATAAAATATACATTGGCATACATTCCACTAAAAACGTTAACGATGGATATATGGGGTCAGGTTCACTATTAAAGGAAGCTCAATACCAACAAGGTATTAAATCCTTCCAGAAAGAGATCCTATCATTTTATAAATCTAGAGACGATCTAAGAAATGCAGAACGAATAATAGTGAATCAAGAATTTATAAACAGGTCAGATACATATAATGTGCAACTTGGAGGATAATCTATTGATTTCTTACACAAATACCATAAATAATTATACGAACAACGATAAGTAATTAAAAGGAGTAGAATTATGAACTTTACAGGAAAATTTGAAAAGATCGCAGAAGCAACCCTTGGTCGTTACCAACAGGGTGGCATCATGGTTGGCGATATTGTAAAAATTAAGAAAAATGCATTAAATCATCCTAAAATTAAAGAAATGGCTGATAATATGAAAGGCAACATTGAGATGTTGATGGGTACTGATCTACATTTATCCGTAAGTGCGGTTAAGAGTATTCGTGGCAGTCAAGGTGATATGAGTGATGGACTTGGACTTGGTTCCACAACCGCTCCAACTGATTTTTGGGTTGATATTTGTGTTTTACACAATCCGGGATTCAAGGGCGATCCAGTAACTCTACCTATTGAAGTGCTTGAAAAGCAAGATTTTGGAGCCAACTTGCCTCCGATCCCTGATTCTCAAAAGCGTGAAGGTGATGTTAATATTAAGCCAAAGGATGCTAGTAAATATGTAACTAGAATGGGTGAAAGTATGGAAGACATCTATGCGGGAATGGGTCAACCAGAAGAAGCAGAGAACGTAACCGTTCGTGTTCCTTTGGAAGATACTGACGAAGTTAAAGATGTATTCGACAGTTTGGGTGTAACCTATTCCGTTATTGGAACTAACCGTTACGAACTTCATGGAACTATGGATAATATCAAACAGGCACTAAACTCTGCATCAACTGCGGGTGAAGAAGAAGTTGAAGTTGAATTAGTTCAGGATGATGAATCTACGATTCCTGCTACACAGCAGATCCCAAATGAAACTGGTATTCCTGATACTGCAAAGGATGAAGATAATCTTGAAGAAGCTTATTCTGCAATTATGAACAAGGAACCTCGTTCCAGAGTCTATACGATTGCTATCCCTAATGCGTTTGCCGACAATGTACAGACTTATCTTTCTCAGGAAGGGGTTTCCAACATTGTTACAAGTGAAGGGAATTTGACCTACATTGATATTGTTTCAACTACGGATGAAGATTCCATTGAAACTGCTATTAAAGAGAATGTTATGGGCGACCTAACTTATCTGAAAGTGTATAAGTCTGAAACCGCTTAATAAGATATATAGATAAAAAGAAAGCCACTCAAAAATGAGTGGCTTTTTTATTATTCAGGATAACGTTCGATACTAATAGTAGTGAAACTTTCATTAATATCGGTTTTAATTTTACAATTTCTTGCATAATCAGACACAGAAAATTCAACCAGATCACTTATAAGTGACTTACAATTTTCGATATTTTCACTAGTTAGCGGTTTGAACATATATTCCCTAATAGCTCGTCTCACAATATCATTAATCCTTATACAGTTTTTCTCGAAATCGGGATCAATTGTTACTTTAATTTCAACTGGATTATCAATCGTATTCATATTTCCTTTCCTAATACAACTTTAACAATGTTGCATATGCGTTTACTTCTTTATCCATAACTTGCTCATGCTTATATAGACCTGATGACAGTTCTATCATGTACAATCGCTTCTCGGCATCCAGAAGATCTGACTCATATACATAATTAAACAATTCAGACAGCAATAGTCTGTAATCGTTACTAAACTCAGGACTTCGTTCAATAATGATTTTCCTCAAAGCTACGTGAGACTTCTTATCCTTGATGTGACAAATTATGTCTCTAACGATTTGCTGAGATTCTAAACCAGTATCTCTAATTTCCAATTTACCATCTTTGCTATCTCTCTGCATCGAGTTAATCGCTTTTCGCATGTCAGGGTAGCATTTTTGGATGTATGGGACGAATTCCTTTCGGGTTGTCGTAATACCTTCTTCCTTTAAGACATTAAAACATCTTATCGTGAACTCCTTGAGAGGAGGGTTGATTGGGTATACGATACAACGACTTACAATCGGACTGCTTAGTTTATTAAAGTAGTTTGCTGTCAAGATAAATCTGACATTATGTGCATACTCTTCCATAAGGTTACGAAGTGCATCTTGTGCAGATGAACCCGTACCGCTATTGGATGACAATCCATCACACTCGTCCAGAATGATAACTTTAAGCTTACCATCCATGGATCTGCGTTCTGCAAAATCTTTAATCTCACCACGAATTACATCGACACCGTTTTTATCACTAGCATTGATGTAATGGTATTCGCAATCCAGTATGTCGTTTACTAGGACTTTGGCTAATGTAGTCTTACCACCACCCGCTTGTCCGTAAAGTAATAAATGGGGGATTTCACCCGCTTTGGCATATTTTCCAATGTCATCACGGATGTAATCCTCCAAGACTAATGACTCCAAATCATCTGGACGGTATTTCTCCACCCATAGATTCTTATAATCGTTAGCTTTGCCCATTAGACTAACAACTGCCTTCCCGTAAAACCATCATCGTTACGTTCTTGAACCGTGTTTGATTCCTGAACCTTAACTCCTGCATTCTGTGATAGAAATGCTAATAGTTGCGGTAGACTTTGTTCGTTAATTTCAAATGTGCCATGTCCTTCTACTTGTACTCTCATTTGTTTCTCCTTATTGATTCAGACGCTAATGTAACATCTTTAATAGCCCCTGTCAATAAATATTTAGCGTTTTGGTTATACTTTTTACCTTTTCGGGGGTTTCATCGTAAAAATGTATCAAAGATTACATTGATTGTCAACGTTTTTTGGTAAATAATTAAAAGGAGTTTGATATGGAAGACGAAAAAGATTTTACAGACATTTTAGAGGAACTAGCTGGTGAAGAGTTAATAGACGAGATTGAACAAGATTCCCAATTTGAAGAGGTAACTGATGACAACGTTAATGACTTTGTTTTAACCTATGGTGCGCAGTTGGTCAAAGACGGTATGGATTCTATCAATAAAGTTAAGACCAAAATTACATCAGGACAGGATGCTGAAGAAATTAAGGCATTGAGTGAAATGATGAGGGCGATGAATTCGACCCTAGATACACTTACTAAGATTTCATTACAGAATAAGAAAGAGAAGAGTGCGACTAATGTTAAGCAGATTGAACATGACCACCGCAAGGAATTGCCTGATGTTCCAAAGACTCAGATTGTTGTGGGAACACGGGAAGACATCTTTAAGAGATTACTTGAGGCTGAAGAAGCAACAGAAGTGGAGGTAGTAGATGAATAGTAGGATCAATGTATCATATGAGAAGGTTTACACTGACGATTCCGGTAAACATACTCAGAATATATTTGGAAATCATAATCCAGAATACTTTGCCTATAAAAAACTATGGAAAGGGGTCGTAGATGGCTTCTTTGAATGCAATAACACTGACATTCTACTTACTGCCACAGAGGGCAATATGCGTGTTGTAGTTGTCGTAGGAGAGTTCTCTGGAAAGTATAAATTTGAGCAGTATTTCATCTCTGGACTTGATGGTAAGGTATTGTCAATCCCAAGTAATGTCAAATATGCAATTCAAAATGTAGATGAGTGTAAATCATCATTTATCATCGGATCTTGGGCTAAGAATCTGGATATTGAATACTCTTCAAAGGGAATATTTAACTGGAGGAAGAAACAACCATGAAGTTCTTAGAATTCATTACAGAAGAGAAGAGAGAAAAGGATCTATTCACTATTGTTAATAATAGAGATGGTAGCGTTCCATTGGATGGAGGAAAGCCCGTTACAACATGGGCGGTTAGTCCTGAGAAAGCATTGGAACAAATCCTATATAGGATGAGAACGAATCCTAAACCTCACGATTGGAGAGTAATCAATAATCGTGACGATTACCAAGGAATCACTTGGGCGCAATACAAGCAGATGGAGACTGAGTTGGAAACGGCTCACATGACACCATCACCTTCTAAATTCGATAAACGGGATCAGCAGATGACACTGTTTGACGATCCAAATCTTACAACACCTTATGGTGAAAGCGTCAATGGTAATATTAGATTTCAAGACGCTCCAATGTCAGATAAAATCGACCGAATATCCAAATACCCATACGACAATAATAAATATTATCATGTAACATCACCAGATAACGTTGAGTCTATAATCACCAAAGGAATCCAAGGCGATGAGATATGGGTAACTAAAGGCAAACCTTGGAAAGAATATACAAATGGATCTTTAATAGAATTAGAACTAAATTCTGAAGATTTAGTTAGAGATAGTAGATGGAACGATGAACATGGAGTCTTCGTATCCACAAAGGATATTCCACCAGATTCAATAACTAAAGTTTTCGATTGGATTGATACTATTAACGTCCGTGAAGATATATTAGCAAATCAATTCTCAGACAGAGATAGATTAAACAATGATGATATCATCAAACTTCTTAATAGATATGGTACTTAATTAAATGAGAGCAAGAAGTAAAAAACGAAATTCCAGTGGAAAGGAACCTTGCGATATTTGTAGGGTTCCGTTTTATTTGGATGAACACCACATCAGGGGTCGTAAGATTCCCAATCCAAACCACATGTCCAATTTGACAAACCTATGTCCAAATTGCCATCGCCTAATCCATGTCGGAGATCTAGTCTTAGAAGGCTGGTTACTCACCAGTGATGGATACGAACTCATCTATCACAAACGGGGCGAAGAACCTATACTAGAAGATGCAGAAGTTCATACACACCGATAATCGGAAGTGATGCCATTATTAAAAATGGAATACAGCAACCACCTTTAATTGTTCTACATTCAGGAGGTTTGGGCGGGTTAGGAACTGGATTAAGACAATGTGGACAATCTCCATACATTGGCCCCATACAATCTCCAATCAATATCTTTCCAGTTCCATTACAATGTTTACATTTATTCATATCTATCTCCTTTACTAAGGTTATCATATGCCCATAAGGGTTGCAAGTTTTTATAGTTAAAACATTTCTTTTGCTCTTCGGGATCGGTGAGATCGAATGCATCGCAGGGTTTAATATGGTCCACATGCCAACCTGTATGTGAATGATTATCCCAACTCATACCTTCAGCGAATTGATCTTCAATATGCTTCTTGAAATCCTCAATACTGCATCCCAATAATTCTAAGGTGCTACCTGCCTTTGCATTCCCTCTAAGTGCATTGTGCATTCTACCCCTGAGAGTCCTTCGTATTCTGTAATTATCATCAGTCTCCATTCGCTTTGCATGATATTCACGGTCACGTTCTCGGATATGATCACGGTTCTTTTCATCTCTAGCCTTTCTCTCTTCTTTGTGTGAAGCGTGATATTCCTTACTTTTAGCAAGTTGCACATCCTTAGTCTTTTGATAATGTTCACGCTTATATGCTAAACGCTCATCCCTATTCTCCTCATACTTCGCCTTAAAATATGCTTTAAGTTTTTCCTTATTCTTCTCTCTATACTCTTTTGCCTTAATGCGTTTCATCTCTGGATCTTTGTATCCCATAATAATCTCCTTATAACTACTTACACATCCGGTTAAGTTTACAAGTACTTTTTCTATATAAAAATGCAAAAAAAAAAGAGACTCCGAAGAGTCTCTTTTGTGATACTTTATTATTACTTCTAATCTTTCGATTATAGGTAAGTGTGCGCTGTACCCGGTGTGAAGCTTTCGCCAAGGCCCTTCACGATTATACAGTGATAATAAAGATCTGCGCCGAATAGGTTATCAACCACTCCGTATCTAGTCAAAAGACCAACACGAGGAGCGAAGTCGTTAGGACCAATCGTGCGTTGTACCATTACTGGTATATACGGACAATAGATGATACCAGTATCATAGAAGTCAGCACCTTTGTAACCAAGAAGAGCGTACTCAACAGGGTTATTACGGGTTCCAACCTGATACTGAGCTTCAGTACGGGTGTCACGATAGACAGTGAAACGTCCACCAAGATTACCAACTTTAGCTACACCAGTAGGCTGAGTGTTCACGTTAGTGTTAACAGGCATGAACTTGAATTCAGGAAGCATTTCCACCATTGCGCAAACACGAGGTGTTGCGATAATGAAGTTTGCGGCCCCTCTACGGTTACGTACAGCAATACGGTTTGCTTCAACGATAACTTTCGAATAGAAGTCACGAGTACGTTCACCAATCCAACGAGCATCCGCAGAAGCGGCGGCCCAGAAAGAGTAACCTTTACCATCACGGGTTCCATCACCAACAGTCAAACAAACCTGAATCATTCTCATGATCATTTCTCTGTCAATTTCAGCCTGAATTTCATAGGACATTGCGTTAGTCAACTCAGCGTCAATATCAATACCATTCATGTTACGGATATCTTGCTCAAGTTCTACAGACCAACGGGCCGCCAATCTACGAGTACCAGCTTCAATAGAAGTCTTTTCGAACGCCAATTCCATCTGTGGGATGTTAGAGGTAAATTCGAATGCGCTCAACAACTGTGCAAGACCTTGGTCTTCTTCAAGCATTGGGAAGTCTTCTGGAGTAGCTGAACCAGATAGCTGATCTGAGGAAGCACCAGTATAACGAGTATCTAGGTAGTTCCAACCAACTTCTTTACCTTCGGCTTCATTCCACCATTCCTGACCCGGATCTTCGTTGTTGGAGTCGTTTGAACGAGATCCATCAGTACCAAGAGCTTCACCAGAAGCATACTTGTAACGAAGTGCGAATGCAAGACCAACAGGTCCCGACATAGGCTGAACACCCACGATTTCGTTCGTAATCAATTCTGGGAATGTACGACGAATCATTGGGATTAGTACTTTAGGCAAACGAGCATCGCCCGGTGCATAGTTATCGCCACCCGCAATTGGGCCCGGCGTGTTTGGGTTATAAAGACTACCAATGGTAGATCCGTCACCGTAAGCACCACCGTTACCGGCGATGTTTGATTCTCCAAGATATCTTTCTTGGTTTTCCATAAGAATAGCTGTATTCAAGCGAGTATGCTCGTCTTCAATAGCACCAATCTTATTAGAGGTATAATCTAACATAGGGGCCCACTTCTCAGTAAGAAGTTTAGCCTGATCTTTGTTAATATACGCTGGAGTATTTCTTTGCATTTGTTTATTTCTCCTTTTCTAAACTATCAGGGCTATTTAAGACCTGATACATATTCACTCATGTGTGGATTCGTTTCCACACTAGATTCATTTATAATTTGGGTAGGTTCTGGTGGAGTATCAACATCGTTGGACTCTACTAAGACCTGAGACTTTTCAGTTTCGATTGCTTCTTCTTCTCTCTTTTCAAACATCTGAAGGGCGTAGTCAAAGTTTTCTTCAATGTACTTTGCAGACTTACCTTTAAAGGTTTGTTCAACGAATAATTTCTTACCGTCAGGAAGGGAGGTAGTCTTACGCTCTAGAACCAATTCTGATCCAAGCTTGGACTTTTCAGCACCCAGTTTCACATTCTCTTTAAGAACTTCGTTTAAATCGCTTCTAAGGGACTCGATTTGCTCTTTACCGTCAGATAGTGCTTCTCTGATGTGTTCACTAATGAACGCTTCGTCTACAGATACTAGTTCTTGAATCTTCGCCAACTTTTCAGTAGCTTTAGTATTTGCAACAGCTTCAGCAAGCATGTTCTTTGGTAGGAGGTCGTCTAGTGTTAGATCAAGGAAATTAGAAATATCTACCTGAAGTGATTCAGTTAGGGACTTAGCTTCTTTACCAAGAAGATCCTCATATTTCTTCACAACGTCAGCAAGCTTTACAGTGTGATCCTCGTCAACCTTAGTTACGATCTTCTTAAGTTTTTTGCTATGGTCAGCGTCAATAGCTTCCAATAGGCTCGTTAGTTGCGATGCGTGAGCATCGTCTTGTTCTTGCAGAGCGGTTTCAACCGCAGTAGCTACTTTACCTTCAAGTTCGGTATCTACCTTTTCGGAAACTACTTTCTCAAAAACATCACAAATCTGAGACTTTGATTCCTCTGTAAGAACGCTATTATCGATATTGCTAAGTATTTCTTTTATATCCATATCATTCTCCTAAATTAGTCTTCATCCGTCATGGACTCTTTAATACGCTCTTGAATTTTGGCTTCAACAACGGACTTTAGATGTTCTCTTGCAGTAGCATAATCTCCACTGTTGATCTCTTTGATCATCTTTTTAATTATCACTTCTTCCATGATTCTTTTCCTTATAATTATTTATGCTTATTTGTAACGTAAATAGGCATTTTTCTTTAACTATTTAATACTGTTCAAGAAACCAATGATTGTATCTCTTAAATATTCGTTTACATTTTTAGTTGGTAGTGTCGCTATATCGTGTTCTAAACCAACGATTGATCTCTCCATTTGTTCCGCAATACTACCGTCTGCATTGATGATCCAATCTTTCGATTCTAGGATACCATCTACGAAGGCTGTTGGTACTGAAGGGTCGTGAACTACGTCACAACAGATTAAGTGAAGATTACTAACGGAATTACCCGCTGATGTTGGTGCAAGTTTACCCAATGCTCTACTAGAGACACCAAGTTGAACTCCTTCCATGATAAGGGACTTTACAATGTTACCCATCGGTGTGTTTAGAATCTTAGACTTGCCATAGAAGATATTACCTTCTTGCCAAAGATCTCCGATCATATGACATGCACGTTCTGGATTTACATCACAGGATGATGGGTGATTCAATTCTCCCAATGCTCGGTTGGTTTTAACCATCTCGCCTAAATAACGATCTACCTCTGTTTTCATTTCATGAAGTGGGTAAATACGACCATTCTTATTTTTCTCTTCTGCCATTAAGAAGGGTCCTTTAATATAAAGGGTTTGCGGTTCGTTTTTGTTCTTTTCTTCAAGAACATAATCCAACTCAAATGTAGGGTTTTCGACTAAAAGCTTTAAAGCCATTTCTTTCTCCTTTTAATTATTTACTATATAAATTCATAAAACAACGTTATTTAATAAATTTATTTATATCTTTTTCTGTGATAGTTGAGAAAATGTAGCCGTGTTTACGACACCACTCTTCGGCAGAGTCCCATTTAGCTCGGTTAATGGCATAGGTAACTTGTTCATATAGAAGGGTTTTCTTCTTCTTATTACCATGCGCTTTCGGTGGTAGGGTTTGTTTATAAGGCTTTACTTCAATAACATACTTTCTAACAGTTCCTGCTTTATCTCTAATAGAGACATCAAAGTCTGTATAATATCTGTGAACCTTTCCAGTGGTAGGCTTCACATATGGAATCACTACTGATTCACTCCCCCAATGTATGACAAATGATGAAGCATCAAACCAACGCATAACATGCAACTCCAATGAACTTCTATAAACTATAGGAAGTGTCCCCTTATACTTCTTAGGATGTACTGGAGTGAATGTGCCTTGCTTATACTGTCTTCGCTTACTTGCCATTTTTATGCCTAATTACAAACAATCCCCGCAATTTGAATAAACTACGAGGATTGTTCAGAGTTTTTAGTTTATCCAATCTTATCGATCTGGATTTCCATAGGCTTATCAGCACCCGCAGTAGGGTCAAATGAACCCATAGCAGACGGAGGCATCATACCTTCCATGCCTTCTAAGTCAGAGGAACCCTCTACACCTAGATCGCCCATGATCTTACCTTTAAGCTTATCTAATGCATTCTGTAGAATGTCTTCAATATTCTCACCGAAAGCACTTTGGGTTTCGTCAAGAGCATCTTCAATACATTCTGGTGCATACTTCTCAAAAGCATCAACCAAAAGATCGTTATACTGTTTCTGTAGACTCCTTATCTTAGAAGTGAATGGGCCGCCTTTAGCAGGGCCATCACCGCCTTTGGAGTCAGAATCGCCGTCAGAATCAGACTCATCATCATCTCCGTCTTCGTCAGATTCCTCTCCAGATTCATCATCTGAATCTTCGGACTTTTCATCCTTATCATCAGAGTCTTCGCTAGATTCTTCACTGGATTCTTCGGTAGATTCGTCTTTCTCTTCGGACTCTTCTTCAGTAGATTCATCCTTTTCTTCAGTGTCATCGTCTACATTGCCAGAAAAAATGCTTTCAACCAATTCTTCCATTAATTCTTGTTCCGTTTTTAACATAATGTTCTCCTTTAAAATACTTATCGCAAAAGTGTTTATTTATTGGCAATTATCCGACAAAAATTCCAAGAGGTTGCGATTCACCGAATCTATCCTGTAGTTCTTTCTCAAGTTGATCCTTCATCGTGGAACCTTGCTGTAGTAGCTCATTCCACTGAATAGCTCCACCACCAAGCAAACTAACTTGACCAAACTTACTACGAATATTACCAACTTGAATTTGTGATAATGCTAATGCATACTGATATACCCATCTTTCGGCAATCATATTGCAAATTGACTTCTCAACATAGGCTCCAATAACTCCAACGTAACGGTTGTTAGCATTGGTAGGTTCAGGAATGATTCTCATCCACTGAGTGTTCTTATCAAAGAAGATTTGAGGTTGAGTTGCAAATAACTTTGCTCTCAAGTCCAACCAATCTTTCAATACATGCCATGTTACCAAATCAAATCCAAAATTACCCATCATGTGACTGAAATACGTCTGCTGTGCAAACATATAGTCAAGGGTGAATAGATAGTCGGTTCCTGAATACTCAACAGGATCGAATGTATGAACTGAAATCACCTTACGGTAATCTTCTTTATCATAATCCCAAACTCGTCCAGATACTGCTGATTGCTCAGTATTGTAAGTTTGCCCCAACATGGAAAATACATCGTCCATTTTGATACCCATACCCTTCACATACTTTCTAGAGTCAAACATCATGAACTCCTCAGTATATCCAGCATATTTAGAGTACCACTCAAGTGCTTGGTTGATATTGTCGTAAACTACCTGATCGCAAAGTTCAACGTCAACTGTGGGCCAGCCGAACTGCATCTTTACTCGTTTGGTAAGATCGTCATATGTTTTTACAACTGAATTTAAAGTTGTACTTCCTTCCCAACCACTTGGGACTATATTTCCACATTCTGGATTTGGCATTTATTTCTCCTATTTATAAAACCTGTTGAAGAACCATGTGTTGTTCTGAACGATGTTTTCTGAAACCTGTCTTCCTAAGACCTCTGCATATCTTGGTTTAATAGGTGCAATCACAGGCTTAACCTGATGATCACCAAACGGCCCATGAACCTCATGATTTTCTACTACTTGTTTGACTACGTTATTATAGTCGTGATCAAAATAAGGAAGTCCCAAATAGTTATATACACCTTCCATAGTGGATTTAGGGTCTTCAGTAAAATCTTCAAATCTAACAATATGGATATCATCCAAGAATCCTCGCAACTCAGCATCATATAGACGTTGTAAAGCAGAAGCAATGTGAGATTCTGTCAACCAATTTTGGACTCGTTGTTCAACCATCAATCCACCGCCAAGTGGCATGTGTTGGTTTGCTCTCCATTTCAATTCCTGACTTACCATCACTTCTCTTAGGTCACGGATGCAACAAATCATCTTAGGCTTCTCGCTCATGATATTTTGCAACCATTCATATACGATCATCCATCCTCTGGATTTATCACAAACCATTGGTCGGTCTGTAATCGCATTATAATACCCATTCATACCCTCTTTGCAAAAGTTCAACATTGCAAGTTTCATCAAATCACTAGGCTGACTCTTAACTTCTGGCATTTCCATATGGTTTCGCACACCTTCACAAAATCCAAGAGCGGGACTCGTTGGAGAACCGTAAATCTCTGGGTTCTGATGTAGAACCACTTGCATAAGTTCAGAACCTGACCTCGGCATACTACTATTAAATATAAAATCTTTCATTAACTCTTTCCTTTATCTTTACAATTATCAAAATGATATCGCTTCATAGAACTACCACCACCGATCTTTCCGCAGTATGGACATTCCACTTTCGCAAATACGACACCCTTTCGGGCTTCACTCATTTTCCTTTTCGCTTCATCCGAATGCACTCTACCTTTGGCACGTTCAGACATTTTCTTCCTACTTTCCTCACTATGAGGTATTCCCCTATTCCAAGGGATTTCACCTTTATGCGAATCGCTCATCTTCCTTCTACTTTCATCAGTATGAGATTTGCCATAGAAATGATTATTCACACCCTTCACAGATTCAGATATTTTATTTTTAACACCATCAGGCATCACAGATCCCTTATTCCAAGGGGTGCGTCCTCTCGCACTGGGCGGTGCATTACCACCTACATTTAAATTATAAGTATCTTTACGTCTTACAAATTCATCATCGACAATTTCTGATTCACACATAAACGCCGATTCTCTATCATCAAACTGAAATAAAATATCTTTATTAAGATTATCTACTCCATATTTATCAATAGCCTTTAAAATTAAATCACCAGAACCCATGTACCCATCATTCATATCCTCAGTAGAATGAACACCTACATATATCTTCCCATTAATATTATTAGTTATTTTGTATAAATAATGAAACATAACTCTTTAAAAATTGTGGGGCTGTTGCCAACCCCAATATAACTTATGCCAATGCGGTAACAATTGCGGTAACCAATTCAGTTACATTGTCAACATCCACACCAGCATCCGCTTCATTGATGGCAGTGATCATTTTAGTTGCAAAAACCTGACCTTGCACCTGTTGTGATTCTGTTACTGTCAGATCCAAAAAGTCTTTCTGAAGAGTTGCTTGTGAAGCTAAGTTCAACTCCTCCCATGACATGAAGGTATTATCCTGAACAGCCCTTCGAATCTTACGATTACCAAGTTGAGTCTCTCCACTCATAAGTATGACATTCACATTAGACTTAATACCATCAGTTTGTCTTTCAACCTGATGAGCGTTTCTTAGCTTAATTCCTGTAATTTTCTGGACAACAGGGATATCCAATCCTTCTACAACTATTTCATTCATTTATTTTTCTCCTTGAGTTTAATCTCATTTAGTATCGCATTGTATCTACATTGATACATAACTATTTATACGTGTCATTAAAAAAACAATCAAAAATTTACATATTTCAGATAAAATATGACAACTACTGACCATCACTCTTTAATAATCCACTCATGATCCCTCCACTATTGCCAACTGTTTCCGACCTGAATAACATTGGACACAATGTTGGCCGGGTCAAAAGATGTGTCGGTGGTTGTATTGGTTGTCACGTTATCCTGTAAAATAAAACCAATTATAGATGGTGTATTAGTATCAGACCTGAAACTTAAACCCGTGGGCGCACCATCAAAAATATTGCGTCTAAAAATCGTTCCCAGATAGGTCGTGTCTCCATACAACTCCGGGCTGCCTCTATAATTTACAGAGATTCCGACCAAAGTTTCTTCAACATCAGTAATCCGGGTATCTTTAACCATATTAAAGAATATTGGGGGGACTGAGGCAGTACCTTCCTCAACCTCAGTCGTGGATTGTCCCTCAAAAACTATCCCGGCCCGAAGATCTGTGGCCGTGTTGCTGTCTACAATAATAGAATGCGCTCCAGCATAGGCTTGGAATAAGGACTGGGCGGTATCCACATCGTTTGTGGCTGAACCATCAAAGGTGTTACCGTACATTACCCAGCGGTACCCATACGTTCCAATCTTGATTATACTTCCTGTGTCCGGTTGCAACTTCCAATCAGATTCAAGGGTAATCGTTTCCCCATTAAACGCGCTAATCAGTCGGCACTGCCCGACCC
>Ga0098052_1000666_pt1 | contig 21616 bp, 28 predicted proteins | sample 15_taG_FD_81591 | JGI IMG/M metagenome (GOLD analysis project Ga0098052, IMG submission 81591) | Marine viral communities from the Subarctic Pacific Ocean - 15_ETSP_OMZ_AT15312 metaG | ecosystem: Environmental > Aquatic > Marine > Oceanic | place: Pacific Ocean | collected 2015-01-18
AAGTTTATTTCACCTTGATGTCTGCCAATTTGTTTAACTTTCTTGTATTTTTTTAATAGTTTTGGAATACGTTTTTCTTCAGTCTTGTTAAGTTCTACATAAACATCTTCTAGTTTAGCTTCATTAACTGATTCACCAACAAGTTCTTCATATGCTTTTCTTGCATCACCCTTATAATTTTTATCTACTATTTTTTGACCTAATATTTCTAATCGTTTATTTGACATCTTTCCTAATCTCTTTCCATCATACTCTTTTTTCATAAAAGCAGTAGCTATGTCTATAAAAGTCTCAGGATAATATTCTTTTTGCTTAGCTTCATTTACACTAACTCCTCTTTTCTTTAAAATCTTTTCAATTTCTTGATAAGCCTTCTTATAATCTGATTTTGAATATTGCATCCCTTTAGCATAATATGCATAACCATCAAGAGCACCATCGTACATTGCCTTTAATTCGTCATCTGACATTTTATCATTAAATACAAAAGGGCCAATAAAAGCTTCATTTACGGCTTTGCTCATTTCTTTAGCTTTAGCCTTAAGTTCTTTAAACTCATCTTTTACATTATAACCTTTAATATACCTATCTAATCCCCAATTAAAGGAAGCCGTAAATAATTTATCAAAAGGTAACTTACCGAATTTTTTACCGTATGTAGACATTTTCAACCAATCTAAAAAAGCATTGGCCATTTCTTTAGATAATTTAATACCTTCTACTTCAGATGTATTACCTTTTACAACATCTTTAAGTAATCTATCAGCGGCAACTCTACCTTCATTAACTGATTCATCAAAAATATCTTTATGTTTACGATAAAAATCTTGAGTCTTCATTGGAAGAGTATATATACCTCTCTTCTCTTTTTGTGCAGCTTTGATTTGGTTTACCATTCTTTGTTCATAAGAACTCCACTTTACTGCTTCATTAATAAATTCAGAATGAGTTTTAAAGTATTTCATATTATCTTTTCATTTCTTTTTTAATGTCATGGTGAAACATTTTAATATAATCTTTGGCGCCTGCTTTATCTCCATCTTCTATCCAATCAATTGCAATGCCTAAATTAGCAAAAGGTGTATGATAATTTACATCCGTTGCAGAATCAAATAAATTATTTAAAGTTTTAATAGGAGTCTTCTCATTTACCTTTAGGGCATACTTTAGCATACCTTCATAATCAAAATCATTTGACCACATATCACCAGGTTTAAATTTCTTAGCTTCATTAACGGATTCAAAAGCTGAACCAATGTCTTTTCCATTAAGAACATCCTTACATGCTTTATTAAATTGCTTTAGTTTTTTAGTAGCATCTGCTGCATAACCGTCTTGCATTAATTCAATAGCCATATCTAACCAACTTGCTATAGTCCCGGCATATTCATCATCTATTCTATCAAACTTATCAGATAAATCTAGTAATGCATCTTCACCTACCTTTTTAGTAATAGTTGAACCTATCTTTAATAGTGGTTTTAAACCTCTTGCTAATGCTTCAGTTAATTCATTTTCATTACCTTCAATAATAAAATCACTAAATTCACCTATCCTATCATATAAACCTGCATCATGAGCTAAGCTACCAGTTTTCTTATTCTTCCAAGAATTCTTCCCCATCTTAGTCCATGGAGAATGTCCACCACCAGAAGCTATAGCACCCTTAGGAGCTTTAATAATAGCTTTCATTGATGATTCTTCATTAACCTCGACTGATTCAAATTTATGACCAACAATTTTAACGCCAGCTACCCCAGGAAAATATTCTCCTTTATCTGTTTGTATTCTTCCACTAGAACTTGATTTATGCGGGTCAGTAAAACCTTTAACTGTTATAGGATCACCTCTAAAGTCTTTGGTTTTGTAAGGTAATTTCACAACCTTTCCAGTCTTTTCATCAATCAATTTTGATTCGTTTAGGTTACTTTCGTTAATAGCCTGAAACGTTTTAATATATTTCATGTCTTTAGATATTTTTTTATATATTTAGGATACTTTGTTATAATCAGTCTAGTCTAATGACCCACCTTTACCGCTACTCATATAATCCCCAAAATCTCTTAGAGCTTTTGTTGAAAATGAAATGTAGATAGGATCATTAACTTCTTTTTCTTTACTTAATACTCCATAATAAGATCTAATGCTATATTCATCTACTTTATCACCATTTTCCTTAAACTTTTTAGTCATATCTTTTATGATCTTAACTATTTTGTTTTTATCACCTGAAGATATAGGACCTTTGAATTTTTCACGCTTTGGACTAAATGATGATGTCTCTACTGGTATCTGAATAGATTCTAATGTTGTAGGCAAATCTTTAATATGTTTAATAAATTCATTCATATTAGAAGTTTTACCTTGAAAGGTAGAATGACTCTTTTTACCATTAATTAAAGAAGATGCATATTCAAACTTTTCATTTACAAATTGGTCAAAGTTTTTCATCTTAGTCTAATTTAGATTTACCGTCCCATACTTTTACGATATAGTCTTTACCGTCTTTCTCTAAGTATCTTGGATCTTTTTTTGTTGGCCTCATTAGAAGTCCGTGTGAGTTTGCATCTCTTCCGTTAGCACCACCCTTTCCTCTTTGCCAAGAAGAACCACCTGAAAAGTAAGATGAGAATTGACCTCGGTTATCTCGGTCACTAGGATCTAATCCTTTTTGTTTTAAAATTACAGTGTGTAATTCTTTCCATTTAGATTTACCGTTCTTTTCAGCAAAATCTAATACCTGTTTTTTGATTGTGTCTAAGTTTTCATTTAAAAAACCTTCGTACATTTTTACATGTTCCATGTTGTTATTGTTTTGAGTGAATAAAGAATCCAGGTAATAAAACATACCCAGATTCTTATTCATGATTTTACTTCTTTGATACTAGGCTTCTTAAAAGGTCCCAGTTTCTAGTTAAGAATACACCAAATGCAATTCCTGCATAAATCTGATAACCGAATATCCATAATCCTGCACCTATAGCTAATGATGCTAATGCAGAAAATCCTTTTGTATCAACCCAGCTTACGACTTTTCCAAAAATTTCTTTGAGCTTTTCCATATTTAAATATTTATTTTTTTGATTGATCTGCTTGTATCTTCTTAGAATGTTTACACGATCCTCTAAATTTACCTGCAGGACAATCACAATTGAACGTGTTACCGCTTTTAGTAACAATATATTTATTCCCAGTGGATCCTAAAACTTCGAAGGTTTCCTTTTTTATGTTAGCATAGGGGTTTATAACCTCAACATCATCAAAAGAAATATGATCTTCTACTGGGATCCATCCAGGGAATAAGTATTTTTGCCCTCCTAATGTAGAAAAGGCAATTCCCATATGAGATTTTATTTTAATCTTATCCAATATCTTGTTTAATTTTATTGATGTCAAGTTCTCTGATGTCTAATGATGCAAATGGAGTACAATGTATTTTCTCTACTTCACATCTCTGTGCAGGATATTTATATAGTTCTCTATTCGCAATCATCTCAGCTTTAGATACCGCATGCTTATCATTTTCGGCATCTACATAAATTGTATATGTTACAGTATATCTCATATCTTATCCTTTATTTTATAATAAGCCCAGTTTACTATGTACCATGCTAATATAATGCATGCTGTTACTGCTAATCCTAATAAAGGATCATGATCTTGGTAAGGAATACCGTACATGTCTACGTCTTCATTCATTCTTTATTACTTTTAGGTTTAATTGTTAAATCATTAAGTTTATCTAAAGTACCTTCAAAACCAGGGATATCCTCCATATCCATATCTTTCACCATGTCATTCATTACCTGGTCTAGTGCATGATCTTCATCCCATTCAGTAGGATGGGGGTTAGCATTAGATATTCTCTCCATAAGATCATTAATATCATCTCTTGATTGCCAGCCTACAACATCATCATTATGACCAGGGAAGAATTCTTTAGTTACCCAATTGCGTTCAGCATCAACGATTCCTAATTCGAATGATAAGTACTGATTGATACTTGTTAAGTTTTCATTGGGTGTACAGTAGATTCCCTCGCCGGCAGATACTGATAATTTCAACCCATTCTGAAAATGAGTAACAGATCTAAATCCACCTAGTGCTTCGTGTTTTTTAAATATGATGTTATGAAAGTTCATAATTCTCTTTTTTATTAAATTGATTTCTAACTTCTTTAGTAAGTTCTGCTACAGAGATTTCCTCGTCGCCAATAAAGTCAACTTCATGTTCTCTGTATTCATATTTGAAGTGGTCATTAGTTTTAGCAGATACAAGGTTTGAACAAACCTCTGTTATGTTATCGCAGTACATCAGCATATCACCCTCAATATCTTTGATGATGAATGTTTGGCCACCTTTTGGTTTCCAATGTGGAGTTTGAGTGTCCGAGTAATTTTCGTAGTACTGAGTAAAGATTCTTAATGTTGCCATAATTCCGTTTTTTAATGGTTTTTATATAATATAAATATAATCAATTTTGTTGGGAATTGAAAATATTTTAGAGACTTTTTTCAAGAAGTTATTAACAATTTTTTATGATGAAAGACAGGTCATTGCTGAAAATGCAATCATTAAAATAGAACCACCTAGCAAAACTTTCCAATACCAGGCCTTTACCCAATCATCTTCATAGACTATCATATGAAAGCCGAAGCTTAAACCTATGATGAAAATTATGATGAGAAAGTCTATCATTGTAATTATTATTTGTCGATTTGCAATTTAGGCCATTTCTTTAGAATCATTGAACATAGTTCATACTCTTCTCTTTCTGTGAAAAGAATTAAAAATGCCTCGGCTGCTTGATACGGTGGCACATCAGGATTATGATCTTCTGGTACTTTGCCATCTAAAAGCTCACAAACACTCAAATCGGTTAGGAGCGTTTCCGTATCATACTTGGACATACCCACAAGGAAGTCTCGTAGGTAGTCTTTTGGTATATATTTCAGATCCTTCATATTATTTAATTCCACACATTTCATTAGTCTCCTCCCAGATTTTATCTAGTTCTTTAGTTGTATACTCATGGTCTAATGGTTTACCATCAGTAAGTATCATTTTAACAAAATTGATTCTCATTCTAGTTCTTTCTTCTTGTCCTTCATAATGTATCATTTCTTGACAGTCTGAAAGGTGGCTCATTATCGCCATTTGTTTTTTTACTTTCATATTCATATTATTTAGAGTTTTCCATTTGTAACATTCTCATAGAACATTTGTAACCTCTTCCTAAAGAATCTTTGAAATTAACTGGAGCCTTTCTTGCTCTTGTATTAAAACCGGTTAAGGTATAAGATTTTCCTTGAATTGTAATTTGATCACCTACAGATAAATGATCCATGTCATTATATCTTTTATGACGGTCCCAATCCATTGCTTCTTTTGTAATTGCTTCTCCGCCTTCACTTAGAGTATTACCTTTAAGTTTGAATGTTACTTCATTTCCAGAGAATGATGCATTTCCTGCATGCAGTTTGATTCCGAATTGATCTTCTACAGTTTTAAGAGCCTTGTCGATTTCAGTTCTTAGGCTTTGTAGATTAGCCTTGTTGAATGTTGTGATTTCCGTTTTTACCATGTTGTATGTTTTAATATAGTTTGAATTAATATATTATAAATATAATCAATTTTGTTGGGATAAAAAAATATTTCACTAACTTTTTTCTCTAAAAATGAGAAAGTTATTAACAATTTACTATCTTTGGTTATAATTGGGCATATCTATCACTGCTTCTTTATTTCCATTAAGAATATCTACCAAATAATCTATCCCTACCTGGAATTCTTCTTTAGTGCTACCAGTTGGCATCATATAAAGTATATCTTTTATTAAATCCATTTTACCTGTTGATGTACACGGCCCACATCTTAAATACCAACCAAACCTAGCAGGTCGCATGCGAGTAATTGCATACCACTGTTTATTATCCATTTGAACTAGAAGACCTTCTACACTCGTAGTACTCTTCATCTCTTTTGTTTTAAGAACTTGTATCATAGTTTTTTTTAAATTAATTCTAATTTTTCTTGTCTATCAAAAGGTAAATAATTTTCTAAAAGACCATTATGTTCCTCTCGGTATTTTAATACGGCAACCTCTTTGGACTTTGCCTCGACCTCGATGTCTACAGCATGGCCATAGTCATTAATCTTTTCATATATAAAATCAGCATGTGCTTGTGCTTTACAACCTGGATCTTCGAATGTACGTCGGCATGATGAATAATGAAATAGCGGTTTGATATTATGATGGTGCCATGTACTCATTGCTAATTCAAAAGCTTCTTGCTCAGATAAGCCACCGGGCTGAAACCTGTGATGATGATAATCAAATGTAATAGGTACCTTTACAGCCGAAAATATGCCGTCATATAAATCTTGAACAGAATACATACTTCCCTTATCATCATTCTCTACAACAAGCCTAGCTTGAGCAGATACAGACAGATTGAGATAATTAGAGGCCCATCTACCCATAGTAGCTTTCTTATCACCGTATACACCATTGCAGTGTATATTGATAGGATATAAGTGAGATTGTGGAAGACCCATTATATCCATAACTTCTGCTGATTGATTCAGTTCTTTTTGAGTCTTTGAAACAAGTGTGGGATTAGGTGAGCCTAGGACATTAAAAGGGCCAGGGTGAAATGATAATCTTTGGCCATATTTTTGAGCCAATGTACCTGCACCTTTTAGAAGTATTGATATTTTCTTGAAGTCTGGTAATTCACTGAGCTCGTACTCTGACATCCAAGGAAACATATCCGATGACATACGGTATACTTTGAAACCATTCTTATGATTCCATTTAACAATCTCAATAAGATCTCTGATATTTTGTAATGCTAGGTTGCTGACATGAGACATGCCTTTTTGTTGAAATGTAATCTTTCTACATGTTCGATTGACAGTAATAGGCTTATTTCGTAAATTGAGATTAATACAACAGTATCCTAATTGAGTTTGCATATATTGTTATTTTATTAAATTATAACAAAAAAAATGTGATTGTGAAAGATTAATCTAAAGTATACCATCCATCTCTATTAATCCTATGTAAATATTTTTCCCAATCTTTTATTAATGATTCTGCTGAAAACTTTTCTGCAAAATTCCGACAGTCTTTAGGTTTAATTTTGTCTATATTATTTACAGCATTTACAAAATCATTAAAATAAGAACACCTAAAACCAGTCACACCTTCAATAACAGATTCAGTATAGCCACCATGATCAGTACAAATAATAGGAGTACCTGACAAACCTGCCTCGGCAGCAGTTAAACCAAAAGGCTCAGCATAATGAGAAGGTGAAATAACTGCCTTGGCATTAGAAAGATATTCTTTTCTTTGTATCACATTTAAATAACCAACTTCTTTAACATTGGAAGGTATTTCGTCTGTATTGATTCCTTGACCTGCCAATATAAACTTTTTATCTTTGAAATGATTTGCTAAATCTATAAATATACCTACCCCTTTATCTGGGGATAGTCTTCCCATAAATAAAAAGTAATCTGATTTATCTTCATTATATTCAAAATTAGAAAGTTCATTAGCCATAGGATAAATTGTTGCATCATGCCAAAAATCACTCATATTATGTTTTCCATAATTAAAATGTTGGTTAGCATGAGATGCCCATACATGATATGGTGTTTTTAAAGAAGGCCACCAACTACCTATATGACCATCGACTAAAGGTTGAATATTTTTACTGTTATTAGAAAAATAATCAACAATATAATCAACACCAGGGCTCCACATACTAATAACGATTTCACCTGCATTATAATTAACTTCTAAAAAATTACAGGCTTTCTCCCAGTAAATCTTATCAGCTTTATCATTATGCTCAAAATAATTTTTTTCATATTCAGTTACATAATGCTTTTCGTGAAACTCTTTATCACCACATTCCCATTTTTTTGTACATTCTACTGTTGATTCTTTATAACCATAATAATGTACTTCATGCCCAGCTCTATGTAGATAAGTAGTTAAATAATAACTTACCATTGCAAAGGCATCTATCGAGATTTTAGAAGTTGATGGATTTCTCGGTACTCCAATTATATGTAATCTCATCTTTTGATCTTTTTTATTCCAAATAGATAACCCTTTTTGTATGTTTCTATTTTTAGTTTGTTTCTTTGCCCATGGCTTTACCCATGCCATGTGTAATATGTTTATATCGTCACCACCCATTGATTCAACCTCGGCTCTTTCATAATACCAATTCCATGAAGGTGTTAAATGTTTCCAAAAAGATTTTGGTGTATCTAACATTAACAAACCGGCTAAAATATCAGTATCTTTCATAGGATAACCTGCATCTTTACATGTAACGAAAAGATTATAGGCCTTTTCATACAGACCTTCACTTACCCATTTTTCATTATTAATTACCATTACACCATCTTGGATATCGATAATATTATCTTTATTTTGTAATTCAAATGTACTTTCTAAAAACTCAATAGTATCATTATCACAAACAGCATTTAAAAAATGCCAGCAATCAATTTGTTCACTAAGATCATTTCTCATTCTAGGTGCGCCGGCAATAATAAAATCTTCACTTAACCATGAAAAGTCTAGTTTCTTTAAACAAACAACATCAGCATCCACATGCATTGAATATTTGTACCCCTTTTCATATAAAATATTAGGTGCTGCATAATAAAGAAATGATTCAGGTGGGTAACGTGTATCCGAATAACCTTCAATGTAATCTTTAGGATTAAGAACAATTACATTTACATTAGGAAGTGATTTAGCCTCAGTGTCAGATGTAATTATAAAAAACTCAAAAACACCTGGGTTTTGCTCTTCAAATATTTCAAAACATCTTACTGCTTTTAAAAAGTAATTTTGATTAATATTAACAAATAAAGCTATTTTCTTTTTCATTGAAATATTTTTTTAGTCCAAATCATACCATTCATTTCGGTAGATTTTATTTAAATATTTTTCCCAGTCTTTTACTAAAGTTTCAGCTGCAAATCTTTCGCTAAATTTTCTACAATCTTCTGGTTTAAGATTTTCTATATTATTAATAGCATTTACAAAATCATTAAAATAAGTACACCTAAAACCAGTAATGCCTTCCAAAACATTTTCAGTATAACCACCCCAATCAGTACAAATAGTAGGAGTCCCAGATAACCCTGCCTCCACTGGTGTTAATCCAAATGGTTCACAATATGTAGATGGAGATATCATTGCTTTAGCATTAGAAAGATATTCTTTTTTCTCTTCTCCATTTAAACATCCTACAAATTCCATATTAGGTAAAAGATCTATAATCATTGAACCTTGTCCAGCAATAATAAACTTTTTATTTGGAAAATGAGCAGCAAGATCTCTAAGAATATGAATACCTTTATTATGACCTAACCTACCCATAAAGAAAAAGTAATCTTTTTTATCTTTTTTGTAAATAAAGTTATCTAGTTCATTAGCCATAGGATATATTACAGTATCTTGCCAATGATCTTCAGTATCATAATCACCTTTTCTTTCAGCAGCTGCACCATACAAAAAATGTTGATTAGCTATGGAAGAATGTACATGGTAATTAGTTGCCGATGAAGGTGAACGATGATTAATATTACCATCTACTATTTTAGCATATGGGAATGACCTTCTTAAAATATCAACCGAAGGGCTCCAATTACATATAATAATATCACCATCTTTATAATTTTTTAATAAATGATCTTTTGCTTTATTAAAAAAGATCTCACAACCTTCATCAGAATTTTGCCAATGAGTCTTTTCAAAACCTTCTGTAATGTAATATCTTTTTAAGAAATCTCTATCACCACATTCCCATTTTTTTGTACATTCTACTGTTGATTCTTTATAACCATAATAATGTACTTCATGTCCAGCTCTATGTAAATAAGTTGTGGTATAATAACTAATCATTGCATAAGGGTCCATCGTAAGTGTAGAGGTAGATGCATTCCTTGCAATCCCTAAAATATGTAATCTCATCTTTTTATCTTTTTTATTCCAAACAGATAACCCTTTTTGTATGTTTCTATTTTTCGTTATTTTATTTTTTTCCCAAGGTTTTACCCATGCCATGTGAAGTATACTTGCATCATCACCACCCATTGATTCAACATTCTCCGTTTCATAATACCAATTCCATAAAGGTGGCAAGTGTTTATAAAATTCTTTAGGAGTATCCAACAGAAGAAGGGTTAAAAGAGAATCATCATCAGTCATAGGACAATTATTTTCTTTACATGTATTAAAAAGTGAATATGCTTTATCATATAATTTTTCATCTACCCACCTTTTATTATTAAATATGATAACTCCTGAATTAATATCAATAATGTTATCTTTATTTTGTAACTCAAAAGAAGATTCTAAAAAATTAATAGTTTTAGGTTTGTATATTTGATTTAAAAAATACCATGCATCTATCTCTTCACTTAAATCATTTCTCATCCTAGGTGCTCCTGCTACAATAAACTCATCATTAAGCCAACTAAAATCTAATTTTTTTAATGATACACAATCAGGATCAATGTACATAGAATATTTATATCCCTTTTTATGAAGTAAATCAGGTACAGTAAAATAAAGAAAACATTCTGCTGGCCATCCCCATTCAACTGGACCGTCCATATAATCTTTAGGATCAAGAATAATTACATTTGTGTTAGATTTAACTTCTTTATCAGATGTTATAAGATAAAAATCAAAAATACCTGGGTTTTGCTCTTCAAATATTTCAAAACACCTTTCAGCATACTGAGTGTAGTTTGCATCCGCAGTTGTAAACAAGGCTATTTTATCCATTTTACATTTAGTTATTTAAAGTTGCTTTAATTGATTCATGGCTTTCATAGTCTGAGAGTTCATATTTAAATTCTCCATTAAGAATATCAACACTATTAACTTTAAGCTCCGGTAACATAATAGGATCTCTCCTTAATTGTTCTTTAGCTTGTTTTATATGATTAAGGTATAAATGAACATCTCCTAGATTTCCAATTAATTGATCAGGTACCATATTTACCTCATGTGCGATTAACTTTAGAAGTAATGCATAACTTGCAATATTAAAAGGTAATCCTAAAAATACATCAACTGATCTTTGGTTCCATGATAAAGATAATTTTCTTTTAGAAACACCCCTACTATCCAAATCTATATGATCAAAGTTTTTACCATAATGAATACTCTTGTTTACTGATGAAGTCCATTCTGCTATTCTTTCTTCCAATGTAAGTTCAGTGGTATATACTTGAAAACCGTAATGGCAAGGAGGTAAAGTCATTTGATCTAACTCACCTACATTCCATGCATTAACCATTAATCGTCTACTGTCTGGGTTTGTTTTAAGATCATTAATTAAATTTATAATTTGATCTTCACCAGTTTCATTCCAATCCCTCCACTGCTTTCCATAAATCGGACCTAGTTCTCCCCACCGTTTTGCAAACTCATCATCAGTTTTAATCTTCTCAATGAATTCATTCTTTGAAAGAGAATGATCATGAGGGGGATTGCATTCAATATCTGCATACTTCTTATATGCATCACCATTCCAAATGCTACAGTTATTATCTACCAAGTACTTAATATTGGTATCTCCTTTTAAGAACCACTTAAGTTCAGTAGTAATAGTTTTCATTGGCATTCTCTTTGTAGTTAAAAGAGGAAACCCTTGGGTCATATCCCATCTAATATTATATCCGAAAATTGATTTTGTACCTGTACCTGTCCTGTCTTTCTTTAATTTTCCGTGTTCTAAAATAGTCTCAAGAAGATCTTGGTACTGTTCATCAATTGTATAATCTTTATCTATATCCATTTATTCTTTTTAAAGTAAATCCACATACCTATTATTGTAATTCCTGTTAAACCTGCAAATATCCAAAATCCGTTATCATCAGAGATAAGAGGTACATCATCAAAATTCATACCCCAAAGCCCTGTGTAAAATGAGAGAGGTAAAAATATAGTTGACCACACAGTAAGAATATTTAATCTTTTATTTAACAATTCATTATTTCTCCTATCCATAATTGACTCTAATATAATGTGTATTTCAAGTAAATGTAATTCTTCGGCTTTTAATAGCCTCTTCTTTAGTAAGTAAAAATCGTCTGTATTGATGTCCTTTCCATCAAATATTAAATCCTCGAATTTATCTAGTTCTTTTTTGAGTTCCCTTTCCATAAGTCTAATGTCCATAGTAATGATTCTGCGAAATACAAAATACCCATAAGACCCATACCATAATGAGTCCAAGTACCTTGATGACCGTAAGTAAAATCTACATAAATAGATGGTACGGCAGAGGCCATGATTGTAATACTGAAAAATAATTTTACATATTGATTCTCCATAAAGTCTTTTAATTTAATAGACATGTGAAAGTTGAAATTGTTTGATCATAATAAATGTGGTTTTGATTCATTAACACCTGAATTAGTTATATTAACATAGTTCGGGTAATAATTTGTTATAGCATTTGCGCCAGCATACGAAAAGGCAGATCTGATACCATCAGTTAAACCTTTAATTATATATTTGACTCCCCCTTTAAATGGAATAATTGTAGATTCTCCTTCGATATTTCGTTGTGCTTGGCCGTGCGTAGTTTTAGTTTCTAATGAAGCAGATCCTCTATATCTTTTATAAAGTGCATTTCCTTTTTCTACCATCTGACCTGGAGACTCTAAAGTACCGGCAAGAAGAGAACCTAACATTACATTATCCGCACCAACTGCTAATGCTTTTGCAATATCACCACTACTTCTAATTCCACCATCCGCCATGATAGGAACCGTTGCAACCTTAGAGATTTCTTCAAGACAAGTAACATTAGGTACGCCGAATCCAGTTTTAATTCTTGTGGTACATAATGAACCACCACCAATTCCTACTCGTAATCCATCAGCACCAGCTTCTTGTAATCTTTCAGCTGCTTCTGCTGTTGCAATATTACCTGCAATAATATCAATATGAGAAGGTAAATTTTCTTTACACCATTTTATCATATCAATAACATTTTGATGGTCACCGTGTGCTACATCAATGAGAAGTACATTTGCACCAACGGTAGCCAAGCTCTTGGCTCTTTGTTTATCATAATTCTGGACACCAATAGCAACCATAATAGGAACTTCTTCTTTTCCATATTCATTTTCATATAAATTGGCTTCATTAATTTTTTCCCTAAGATTAATAACCTCTTCACACTGTTCATCAATAGTACAAAACCTATGTAAACAACCTACACCTCCTAATTGATAAAGCTTATAAGCCATTTCACTTTCACATACAGTATCCATAGGGGATCCTACTATAGGTATATGAATATTATAATTTTTAGAGAGTCTTGTCGCTAGATTAATTGATTGCCTTGACTTAATATCAGAAAATCCTGGTACTAATTGAATATCATCGTAAGTTAGATAAGTCATTTTGTTTTCAAATTAAAGATTGGTATTTATTATTATATAGGAAATATGTAAAAGGTTTAATCTTTCTTAACACCAAATTTAGATTTATACCAAACTCTTTCATGAATGTAGTAAAGTATCATTTTAGTAAATACCTCAACACCACCAATACTTAAACCAAGTAAGGGGTCACCGCTTATTACCCAAGCAACAACCATTGTATCTAATGTTCCTATAATTCTCCATGTTATTGTTTTAAATAAATGTCTCTTTCTGTTAACTAACGGTTTAGATTTGCCCATCCTTTCTCATCTGATTTCTAATTGATGTTGCTGATATATCTCCTATCTCTTGTGGTGGAATATGTTCAATAATATCGTATCCTACCCCTCTTCCATAATTTACAGACTCAATATCTGGAATAGGTATGACTACAATCTTTCCACTTTTTATTTCTTCCATAAATCTTTTTTGTAAATTAAAAATTATTTCATCAGCAGTCCAAGGTTGGTTTTCATTAGGTTCAACATCTCTTACAGCAATACATACATTTTTACCTTCTTTAAGTCTTTGGTCAATTAACCATTGATGACCTTCATGCCAAGGTTGCCATCTTCCAATAAATAAGGAGTACTTTGATTCTTTATTTGTTTTATCTTTTAATTCCATTGTCTCTTATTAAATTTATAGCAATTGCCCTTTTACCAGGTTTCTTAGGATCCATATCATTTATTAAATATCTTGGTCCTCTTTCAATCCCCATTTCTAATCTACTCCACGGAATTTTATTTTCTTTAAGTTCTTTTATTGTATGCTCTCTTAACCATTCAGGTCTTGCCGTTGTTAAAATAATCATATGACCATCTTTAGCCCTTTCTTCCAAAAACTTTAATGTACTTGGTATTACTTCAGCTTTACTAGTTTCATATGTTTCAAATTTACGATATTTAAGTATAGTACCGTCAATATCTACAAAGTATGTTTCTTTCTTTTCCATTAAATGTTTTTAAGTATTTTAGCAAAAGATTCTTCTGGTGTATCTTCAGTAGTATCAATGTCCACATATTTACTAGTAGGTGGTACATATGCAATTGCCTTAAAATGATCTCTTTCTCTAGATTCAGAAGTATGAACATAAAATTCAATTATTTCATCACCCATAAGAGTTTTAAAATCTTCTCTTTGATCAACATAAGGTGCTACCAAAGATACTATTACATCATGCCCCTGATTATTTAAATAGTGAGCAATTTTTTGAGCTGTACCAACATTAACTATTCTACCATTAATTGTGTAATCTTTGTTTGTAAATAACTCTCTCATTTCATCGCCATCAATGCGAAACGCATCAGGCATTTTTTCTTTTAGCATATTAGCCAAAACTGTTTTTCCATGTGCAGGTTGTCCTGTAAACCAATAAACCATATTTATCCTTTTGTAATTGTTAAAATTCCTTTTGTACTTGTAACTTTTATTATATCACCTTCTTCAATGTCTTTCTTAAGAATCATTTCAGCAACCGGGTTTTCTATTAATCTTTCTAAGGATCTTCTTAATGGCCTAGCACCAAACTTTTTATCAAATCCTTGTTCTAAAATTATATCCTTGGCACCCTTAGTAATTTTTAAGATATAATTTCCAACATCCATTAAGTTATCGGCTAACTCTCTACATTCTTTATCTAAAATTAACATGACTACATCTTTTGTTAAAGAGTTAAAAACAATTACTTCATCAATTCTATTTAAAAACTCAGGTGCAAATTTTGCCTTGAGTGCTTTGCGAATTATATTCTTTTCTTCTGCCTGTTCTTCAGCAACAGTTCTTCTATTAAAACCTACACCTGTCCCAAAGTCTTGTAGTTTTCTTGAACCTGTATTTGACGTTAAAATTACTAAACAATTCCTAAAATCAATTCTTCTACCTAGAGAATCGGTTAAATAACCATCATCTAGCATTTGGAGTAGTACATTAAACACCTCTGGATGAGCTTTTTCAATTTCATCAAATAATATAACCGAATGTGGTTTTCTTTTCACCTGCTCTGTTAGAAACCCACCACCTTCATGACCTATATATCCTGGAGGGGCACCAATTAATTTAGAAATAGAATGAGGCTCCATGTATTCGCTCATATCTATACGAATAAGATCTTCCTCAGAGTTAAACATATAAGAACTTAACTCTTTTGCTAATTGAGTTTTACCAACACCAGTTGGGCCTAAGAAAATAAAGTTACCTATAGTCCTATTTCTTTTTCTAATACCTACTCTATTTCTCTGGATAGTCATTGATATTTTAGTGATTGCCTCATCTTGGCCAATAACCTTTGATGATAAGTGTTTATTAATTCCTAATAAATTTTTATGTTCTTTGTCAGTTATTTTTTCTACAGGGATTCCTGTTGCTTTAGAAATAACATAAAGAATATCATCATCAGTAATCTCCATTCTTACTTCTGATAGTTCGGCCTTCCATATAATATATTCTTTTTCTATTTTATGTTTAAGTGTTAAACAATCGTCCCTCATCTTTGCAGCTACTTCATATTGCTGGCCTTTAACTGCACCTTTCTTTTCTTTTTCTTTTTCTACTAATTTAGATTCTAAAGTTTTAATCTTTTTAGGAATTTTAATATGCTTTAAATGTTTATAAGAACCTACCTCATCTAGAATGTCAACTGCCTTATCAGGGAAGTACCTATCCATCATATAGCGGTCAGCAACCTTAACAATCATTTCGATAATTTCATCAGAATAATTTACATTATGAAATTCTGAATACTTATGTCTTAAGTAACTTAAAATTTCAATAGTTTCTTCTAATGAAGGTGGCTCAATTACAACCTTCTGGAATCTTCTATCTAAAGCTCCATCCGATTCAATACTTTCTCTAAATTCATCAAAGGTGGTTGCTCCTATACATCTAATTTCTCCACGAGATAGTGCAGGCTTAATAATATTTGAAGCATCAAGAGAACCGGTAGATCCACCAGCACCCATGATAGTATGCAGTTCATCAATAAAAATAATTACATTAGGATTTTCAATTAACTCATCAACGATAGCCTTCATCCTTTCTTCAAATTGCCCACGATATTTTGTACCGGCTACAATTGCAGATAAATCTAATGTATATATGATTTTACCTTGTAAAGTAACAGGAACATTACCTTCAATGATTCTTGTGGCTAATCCTTCTACGATGGCAGTTTTTCCTACACCAGCCTCACCAACTAAAACTGGGTTATTTTTTCTTCGCCTTCCTAAGATTTGTACTACTCTAAGAATTTCATCTTCTCTTCCAATTACAGGATCCAATTTGTTATCAGCAGCTAAATCAGTAACATTAGTTCCGTACTGCTCTAAAATTGTTAAAGAGTTAATCTTCTTACCTGATCTCTTTTCTTTTTTAGTTTGGTCATCGTCTGGATATATCTCCCCCATAGTTATTTTTTAATTTATAAAATAATTATAACAACATTTAGACCTTTCTGAAAGCCATAAAGTTTCTATATTAATTATATGTAAAAAAAGTAAAAGGTTTAAGACATCTTTATAGAAAGACTTAACTCGGTAGTTCCTTTAATTGCTCTATGTATTAATCCTTTAGGAATATAGATTATTTTACCTGGTGGGATGTTTTGTGGGAGTTCGTTATCTAATTGTACTAGCCAATCATTTTCATTTAAAGATTCAACATAACGATCTTCATCATCGGCATGCCATTTATATAAATGATCTGGTGCTTCTTTATCAAAGTGTCTTATAATAGTATCTTCTGATTTGCGTTCTTGGACAAACGGTAATGTTTGATCATTCATTTGTTCAATAACTTGATCATTGGTTAATTCTTTGCATCCGCATGATTTACATTTACAGTCTTTCATTTATTTTGTTTGTAAATTAAAAGCATATGCCAAATCTTTCATGAATTCTTCCAATTCTGCATCATTAAGTTTCCTAAACTTTTTTCTTAAATCAGCAATAGTTTTTGTAGCCAACTCAGAACCTTTACCTTCATTAACTGATTCAAATAATGATTGTAAAAATTCTACCTCATCCTTTGTAAAATATTTACCAATTGTTCTTGCATTATTAATCTTTATCTTAAGATCACGAACTTCTTTTTTGCTCATTTTTTTAGCTTCATTCAAAGGTCTTATGTATTTCATCTTAAATAGTATTTTCTTATTAATTTCTCAGCCTTTTCAATTTCTTTCTGAGTCCATTTGTAGTGATTTCCAATTTCTATAGCAACATCATAAGGATCATCATCTACACGATATGAATTAATATGAAATTCAATTGTTTCTCTATTGACAGGAACTTTCTTTTCATTTAATTCATTTTCATTAATATCTAAAACTTCTTTAGCTTTTTTTAAATCTTGTGTAGTACTAAACATAAATGCTTGACCTTTCTGATTCCAACTTATATCTTTAGCCTTAAAAGATTCTATAGCTTTTTGTAAATCTACAAGATCTATAATACCTGCATCTCTGAATGAAAGTCTTGAAGCTTCATTAACTGATTCTCCTAACCATTTTGTAAGTACCTTATACATCTTTTCCTTTATCTTTGAATCTTTAGACTGGAGATTTTTCTTATATCTTCCATACATAAACATTTCCCACTGTTTCTCTGTCATTCCGCCAGTTGTGAATTGCGCAAAGTCAACTATGTCATAAACTCTTTTCTTAGGATCATTAATCATTTCTTGGTAAAAATCAGATTCTTCTTTAAACTTTTCTTTTGAGCTCTTACCCTCGGTAACTGATTCATTTGCACTAAAATAAAAATCCTTTAAGAACTTTTCTACGTCTCTTTTACCTTTATGTTTAATATATTCAGGTGTACTAAATACATCTTTTAAAAACTCGGAAAAGGATTTTGCTTCTTTTGCCATTAAATCAAGTTCACTCATCATCCCTTCATTAAGAATAGATTCTCCTATTTTCATTTTGGCAACATCTTTATCTTTTTTAGATACATTACCCCAATAAGAACCATCTCCCCACCAACCAAGTAAATCTTCTTTATGTGCAGTTTGAGACATTCCAGGTTTATGAACAGAAACAAACTGAAGTCCTTTCTTATTTTTAATGAGGTCTTGTGCATATTGCATAGCTTCTCTTTCACTTTTGAATTCTTTTCCAGCTCTCATCCCATCTGAATAATGAACACTATACTTTTTAGCTTCAGTAACTGATGATTCAGCAAGAGCTTCTGTTCCTTTAGGTAACATCACAGATTCATCACCGCCTATATACTTCTTAAACAGTTTTCTTTCATCATTAAATTGTCTAGACATTGCTTTATGGTCATGTCCAGGAGTACCATGTACATCTTCCATTGCCCATCGCTGTACACTTACTAAGTCAGTTAATTTCTTAATCTTTTTAGCCTTAAGTCCTTTGATCTGTTCAGCATATTTCTTATGTAGTTGTAGATATAAGTTATCTTTGGCTTCAGTAACTGATTGTGATTCAAATGCCATATTAGCAAGCTTTTTCATATCTCTGCGTTTAAGACCATAACTCTGTAACCTATCTTCATCACCATACTCAATAAAGAATTTTTCCATATCCTTAGGTCCTTCTTGGTTTAATATTTCCAAGTATCTCTCCATTGCATCCGGATCTTCTGGTAACCATTCATCCATTTTATTTAAAGCAATGTCAAATTTATTTTCATCTATAAATTCAACAGATTCTTTAACTACCTTATCCCATGCAGCCATAAAATCTGGTCCATCTAATTTATAATGACCAATAATATCAGCAATAGTATTATCCATTGACATCTGAACCTCATCCTCATATTTCTCACCAGTGATAGCTTCATATTCATTACGTATAGCTTTTGCTAATATTTCAGGATCTACATAACGACCATTAATATTTTGTCTTTTTAATGCAGCTAATGAATTCCTAAGGGATCCTACTCCATTAACTCCATATCTATATGCTTCGTATGTTTTAAAATATTTCATATTATTTTCCAAATTTTGGTATTCTTCCGAATGATGCTTCTTTCAAAGCTTTTTGAAAATCTTCAGTGTCTGGAATTAAATCCTCGGCACCTAAAGCTTTTGCTCTTTTTGCTATAAATTTAGCAGCAACTGATTGATCTTTTGCTCTACCGTATGCCTGGATAGCATTCTTTAAATCTTCTACAGTTTTAATAGGAAAGCTACCATCAGGTAAGGCTAATCCTTTTGCAGCCATTTCTTTTCTTTGTTCAGTATCATAGTTTTCCATTACAACTAATTCAACATCAGTATAAGCATCACCAATAGCTTTTTCTAAATTATCTTGAGCTTCTTTTCTTAATTTAGTTAATTTTCCTGCTTCAGTTTTAAATGTTTCTTTATCTGAATCTGTTTTAGCATTTTTAAATTTTAATAAGTTAGCCTTTAAATCAGCCATAACCTTATCTACTTTTTTCTGTGCCATGCTTACGGCTTTATCACCACTAGCTTCAGTTATTTCGGATTCACCTATCCATTGTTTAGGTAATTTGAAGTTTTTTGGCAACTCATCTAAATCTTTGAAGTCTGCCTTTTCAAAACTCCAACCTTTTGCATTTTCATATGAAGTGGATACTGCAATTTCATCATCATTACGCCAATTATAAGCTCTAACGCCTGGATGAATCATAACAGGTCCTAATTTATTATGTATATGTGTTGGTGCAGTAAACATCAAAAAAGGATTGATTGTATACCCTTTATCTTTGCCCCATTTATTGACTCTTTTAATTGTGTCAATAATATTTTTCTTATTTACCTTTTCATTAACCTCAACAGATTCAAATTTTTGGATATTCTTCATAACCTTCTTAATATCTCTATCACCTATCTTTGCATATACAGCATTAGGAAATTTATTACTAATTGCAGAATTAACAACATCACCATTAGGTTTTACTACATAACTACCACCTTCGTACCAATCTCCACCCATTGCTATTTCAAAACCAGCGCCACGACCTTTATCATATTCCATATCATGAACTTTAGTATTCATATTATCTAGTTTTTCAATTGCTTTTGCTATTAAATCAGCAACATCCTTTACTTGTTTTTCGGTAAAGTTCCATGCTTCATTAATACTTAAAGTACTTTCTTTGGCCATCATTAATGACATAGCACCTTTCATATGCTTATTGATAATTTCTTCAGCCTTTTTAAATTCTTTCTTATCTACATCAATAACAGATAGAGTCATAGATAATCTATTAAACTTATATTTAATCTTTGCTTTAGTTAAATCTTTTTGTAATTCCTGGATTCCCTTTGTTGCAGCATTACCATCAGTTTTTATACCGAAAGTACTTTCATATAATGCTTCATCACTTAGAGATTCATTTAATCCATTATAAATTTCCTCCCAATTAACTTTATTTACATTTATATCATCATGTTTTTTTCCGAATCTTTGTATAAAGAATTTTTGGAGTGCACGGTCAGATTTAGTTTTCATTGCCTGATCATAGGCTCCTTCATCATTAGTTAACCAATTATGAGCATTCCAAGTATCCCAGTTGTCCCAGCCATTATATTCTTCATTTACTTTAGATTCATTAGCCATATTATATCTTACATCTTCTATCCAATCTTCTTTACTAAAATCTTCATAGTCTTTTACAAACTGACCAGGTTTTTTTCTTGCCATTTGCTCTATGCTTTTTAAATAATCTTTAATGTATTTTTTATCAAGCTTTTTACTTCCGAATGTTTTGGTTAATGCATTAGTAGCATCTTGCAAAACATCTTTAGCTGAATTTTCATAAATTCCAATATTAATGTTTCCTGGTTTAAAGCTTACTAAAGTTGCTCCAAATGAATCACCTAATTTTTTCCAAGTGTCTTCATTACTCATATAAGATGACATACGAACTTCATACCCTTTACCTTTTTTAGAAACCTTTTTGATTGCTTTATGTGAAATTCCTAAATTATCTACTGCTAATGCAATATCGTATTTAAAATCATAAAAGTTACCGTCATAAGTTTCGTTTGTTGATTCATATGACCTCATATATCCATCCTCATCATATACATCTTCTTCTTGATACCATGATTGGTTTGGATCAGATTCAGCTTCTTGTGTAAAGTCATGTCTTTTCCAATTATACCTAGGAGAAGTAACTAAAGCAGGAAATAAAAC
>Ga0098052_1000668_pt1 | contig 21600 bp, 27 predicted proteins | sample 15_taG_FD_81591 | JGI IMG/M metagenome (GOLD analysis project Ga0098052, IMG submission 81591) | Marine viral communities from the Subarctic Pacific Ocean - 15_ETSP_OMZ_AT15312 metaG | ecosystem: Environmental > Aquatic > Marine > Oceanic | place: Pacific Ocean | collected 2015-01-18
ATCTAAATAAGTCTTGCAATGTCAATAAAGTTGGTGTATACACAATTGTATGGATACCCCTAAGACATTTAATCACAACCAACCAGCAAGAGAGTTTTGGCGATGGGCAAAGAAGAATGAGCCTAGACATAGAGATTTACAGGTTCGTTTTCTCCCAATCAAAGGTAAGATGCCAAAAGTAAAGACAGGAGATGATATATCTTTCTGGAAAAAACTATTGGACTTCCTTGTTAAAAAGGGTTGGCCCGAATATGCCATTATATGGACCGTTGACAAAAAGTTGGTGGTGTTTGAACGGTACCTTCTCCAGGAGGTTAAAAATGCGATACAACGTAACCAAATACGCTGATTTACCCTTGTATGGATTACCTGTTGCTGTGATTGACTTTGAGACAACGGGTATAGATCCATATGATAGTAGAGCAGTTGAAATGGCTATTGTTCATTTGGAGTTAGGCAAGAGTAATGCAAGGGTAGTGTTTAAGTCAAGGTTCAATCCAGGCATTCCTATACCAGAGGGTGCATCTTCTATACATGGTATTAAGGATGAAGACATAGCAGATTGTCTTTCTTTTGGAAATGCAATAGAAGAGATAAACTCATTATTAGAGGGGCGTGTATTAGCTGCATATAATCTACCGTTTGATTGGACGATATTGAATTGTGAGCATAGACGTAATGAGAGGTGGCACCCTACATGTCAGCAACGCATGAGTTATGGTTATCAGTTCTTTGGTTTATGTGGGTTGGTTATGGCACGGTCTGTAGACAACGGCAGAAGGGGGAAGGGATACCATAGGTTGTCATCGGTGTGTGAGCGGAGGGGTATCAGTTTAAATGATGCTCATAGTGCGGATGCTGATTCATTGGCCACTGCTCAGTTGTTAGAGTTATTATTAAAAGAGGTAACAGATAGTGTAGGTAGGTTTCCAACTGTTCGAGACTTTTGGGCTTGGCAACGTGGTGCAGCGATGGGGCAAGAGAGAGGGTTGAGGGATTGGTTAAGGAGTAAGGGGGTAGAGAATGACATATGGCCATGGACAGATTATTGACATGACGAAAGGACAAGAGGCGTATGAGTATCGTAAGATGTATCGTTGCAGTTGGAGTCTTGTGGCGAGAGATATAGGATACTGTAATAGCCAGTCAGCGTTAAGGGCGGCTCGTACATATGCTAATAAAAGTAAAGTACCCTGGCCTTTACCTAAGGCATCGAAGGGTGCTTGTATTTACAAGGCTCGTCAGCATGGATTGACCTGGATGTTGATAGCAAAGAATTACAATCAAACCATAGCCGCTGTACAGAGGTGTGCGTACAAGTGGGCAAGGAGGTATAAGAAGCAATGGCCCCCACCAAGGTAGATAGAGTTAGCAATACAAGAGAAGCGGTAGTGACTTCTGTTTTAGATGCAATAGAGAAGGATGCATTAGAAAGTGCAACACCGTTAGACATAGCACATGCCCTGACATTCATCATATGTTTATATAAGTTTAAGTTTGGGTGGACGACAGAGCAGGTGCTTTCATTATACGAGAAGTATATTCTAAAGATGGAAGAGGCTCTAGATAATCCAGAGCCTTTTGCAGAGGGTTAAAAGAAGTCCATTCCTTCGAGCACAACTGTGGTAAAATCTTCGTCTTCAACGACGGCGATGTATTTGCAAATCCATTTAAAGTTTCTGATGGTTGGTTCACGGGCACCGGTACACCAGGATGTGACGGTATTTTCAGCAACGCATATTTGTTTAGAGAGTTGTAGTTGTGTTATCTTGTTGAACTTAAGTTTAGCTTTGAGCCATTGTCCAAAGTGTTTGTGTTTCATTTTTGTTCCTAGAATGGTAGGGGCCATATTATGTTTTTAACATTAGCAGATATATCAGCACCTTCGAGTTTTGGTATTGTGACAGCGCCTTCACCGTGGGCATCGTGTCCCCAGCAGTACCATTCTGGATGGGCACTTCTGGAGAACAGTTCGATTTTGTTTTGTGTTGGGTGCATACGTGAGATACGTTTAATAAACTCTTCTGGTTTGGAGCTATGTTTGGTACGTTGTCTGCTGTAGTATTGGAGTTCATTTCTTGTACCTCTTGGTTTTGGAATAGCGTTCTTCGTACCGACGATGCATATTTCACAGGATGACATAGTGTAGTATCCAGGGTTTGTGATACATTTATTCCATACGAAGGCGATAGTCTTGAACTTAAAGCCCCATGCTTTTAGTACATCGATGGAGACATCTAGTTGTGGTCCAGTGGTCCACATATAGCATATGCAATTACGTTCTGTTATGAGGTTAACATTCATAGCGCATAGTTCTTCTGGTTTCATAGTTGGGTAGTGGTCTGATGCGGCACCTGTTTCGTGTGCTTTTCCGTTGAGGAAAGTACGCCCATCGTAGTCCCAGGGTGGGTCACAATAGATAACATCGAAGTGTTGTGGTGGTTCGTAATCTGGGTATTGAAAGACTTCTTGTTTATTTCCGAAGAGATCAAGTTGGCTCATTTCTTTTTCTCCTTGTGTATGCCGAACGAGGAGTATTCTTCAATGCGGGTAATTTTCCCGAGCAGTTCTTCTCTATCTGTTTTTGAGTTAGTGAGTAGTTTGCATATTTTTTCTACTCCTCTAACTCCTAGGTCTAGGCTAGAGAACAGTTGTTGGAGGGTGCCATCTTGTTCGGTCCATACATCGAGCAGTGTTTGTTTTGCTGTGGGCAGAACTTTCTTTCGTTCTTTCTTTTTGTAGCCGACGTGTCCGAGTGTTGTTTGCAGGGGTGGGTTTTCTTTTGTAGCCTTTTTGATTTGGGGTTCAAGTTTGGCGATGATTTCTTTTGCAGCGATGTATCTTTTGATAACGTCATCTGAGTTATACATTTTATCGAAGTGTTCACATCTTGGTGAGTATGGGCATTGGATGCAACCGATACCTGGATTAGGTAGTAGTGAACCGTCTAGGGTTTTTATACCGAGTGTTATATCTTCCTTCCATTGTTGTAGGGCATCTTCTTCGAAGTGGACGTTAAGTTCTTTTTGGAAGTTGCATTTCAGTCTAAGGTTTGAGATTTCGAGGACAATGATGTCTGGTTTATATACGAGCCAGACGACGACAGCTTGGCATCTTCTTTGAAATGAATCGAGTTCATCTTTTGTAGCGACCCAGGATGTTTTGTAGTCACGGACGATAGCTTTTGTGTACATTTCTTCTGTAGTTTCGTCGTAGTGTTCTGTTATTTCGACGACATCTAGTAGTGTACGAAAGCGGGCTGTTGGGTCATAGTAGTCAACTTGTTTCCATTCTTGGTTGAAAGCGAATGGGTGTTCGTGCGTGATGCCTTCACCGTGTGGCACTGGGTATCTGGCATGCCAATCGAGTGCAAGGTTAGCGCCTTTTATGGCATCTTCTAGTGGTGCAGGTGGTTCTGGGACTCCGTCATAGGCTCTACCTTTTGAGCAATACTTTTCTATTATTTTGTCAGCGACTATTCGTGGTTCTTCTTCTGGGTTGTTGCCGATTTCTTCCAGAACGGCGTGTGCGACAACTCCTGTGTGGAAGATGGAGCGGTCATATTGTATTCTATTTTTCCATAATTGCACAGCGTATGGGCAGTGATTTGAGTGCATTTTGATAGTGGTGGGGTGATAGGCGATCATGCTGGCATATCCTTAGTGTGGAGTTCGAAGTCCGGGTTAATGTTTCCGAATTTCCATTCTTTGTTTTTGGTTTGGTTTGATGTGTTGTGTTGTGGGTTAGTGTAAAAGGAGCCAACGTAGGTGTGTTCTACGTTACCTCTTCCTATTTCTTCTTTCATGACGCTGATGATTTGTTTTTTTTGGATAAGTGCTTCAGCTTCACGCAGGGTGAGTTGTAGTTTTACGGCGACGAATAGAATGTCACTAAAGGAATCATTACCGTATGGGTTCTTCATAGTTGCGTACCTTCATCTGGGTCTGTTTCCAATAGAGAAGTAAAGTTACCACGCATTGCTTTGTTTTCCATGAGGAAGTCTCTAAAGTTTTTCCCTTTTTCGAATTCAGTAGACAATGAGATAGCGGGTACTTTGCCACCTTTTGCTGTTGGTCTTTTAGAGAGTGTCATTCTACAGGGCAGACCGTAGAAGGTGTAGTCATGGAATCCGAGAGCCATGGCTTGTTTGTGCAGGTCTTTAAAGAATGGGAGAAGGACTTTGTTGATATTGTACCAACTTCTGGTTGAGAACATGCAGGTAGGTGTAGGCAATACAGACCAAGCCTCGTGTTCTGGCCATCTGAGTTGGAAGGCGAGTCTTGCTCTTGGTTTACAGGGTGGTGGGCTACCTTTCTGGAATGGGCAAAGTCCGTTAGGGCAGGAGATTTCTTTGAATTCGTTTCCATCCCATCGTTGGGCGTGTTTTCCGTCACCGGAGCATACGGGCACAGCTTTTGGGTGTGATTTATGTTTAGGCAGTTGTTGTGCGAGCAGTTGAAACTGAAAGCAATCGACCATAGAGTCCCATCCATCGCGGAGGTGGACGGGGTGAACGATATCAAATCTTGCTACTGAGCGCAGTTCTGGTTTATCTGAGTTATTAAAACGCGCGAATTCTGGATCGTTTTCACGGACCAGTCCTTTTCTTGCCCCCAATTGCTTTGAAACGGCGATTGGTCTTTTTATAAAGAAGTTGTGTGTGTTGACGGGTATGCCCTTAGGAGAGCGTTCTCCGATTGTAATTACTGTACCGAAAGTTTGTGCGGCACCTTCCATGCCGTCTATTCCTTGATATATGAACCTCATTTTACTTTTCTCCAAATGTTGTGTAGTTCTATAGCAATGGTATTGACTTTTTTTATAGTTGTCAATAAGATTCTTTTATGACCTTGCGAGAAGTTTTGAATATACTGGATAGAAAGACAGCAGCAGAGATAGCGAAGTGTGGAAGGAGTGCGGGTTGGCATTGGTATCAGGTTGGTGAGAAGCAAAAGGTGCCCGAAATGCAGACTCTTGTGTTGTGGGCAGACCATTTGAAGTTGACAGATGCAGATTTGGGTGAATTAATACGTGATGCATTGCAGACGCGGGTTCAGATTATGGAGAAGTTATCTAGGGATGACAAGAGACGGATACAGACACGAAGTGTTTTGCGTCGAGATTTAGCGAAAGAGATTGCCCAGGAAATGACGGAAGAGGAAATAGCCAAGAGAGAAAAGGAATTACAGCAGAAAGCTGAAGCGGCCCAGAAGAAGCAGCGCTTTCTAGCGGAGCAGGACAAAGAGAGAGCCAGGTTACAGAGATTAAAACAATTTGAAGAGAAATTAAACAAACTACGGAGCGAACATGGGAATAATTAACGATCACAGAAAGAGCAACGAGCGATATGGTATATATCAGGAGCCGGTTAAAGAGGAAACAGATACAAAGAGCGCGAAGATTCTTGACCTTACATATATGAGGAAGTTAATTGCTGATGTATTAAAGTATCACAAGACGCAGGTTCCTTTGAAAGAGTTGAAGGGGTTTAGAAGGTGGTCATATGTGCAGCAGTGGCGACTTCAGAATCTCCTTGGTCATGTAGATACACCGACATTTGTTTTCATGCTTGAGAGTGCACATGATTGGTGTGTTGATTCCAGGGGTGCAGTTCAGCCGAATGGTAAGTGGGAGCTTCTTGATTTTGAAATTAAGGTAGAGCAAGTTGATAAGTCTAGGAATCAGGTTGTTGGTAGGGAACGTGATGGGACGCCTCAGACAGAGAGGATCGTTGAGCCTGTACAGTATTTGGTCATTGGATTTCAGTTCGTAGATGTTAAAGGTAAAAAGGATTTGCAATATGAGATGGGTAGACCCAAGGCATATTCTGATCAGTCCATTACACCGGACATGCTTAAGGAGATACTAGCCAATCAGGGAACCAAAGTTATTGATAAGGTCCCAGAGGGTCAAAGTGATCAGTATAAAGAAGTTATCGAGAAGCAACAAGTCCGAATATCCGAGCAAGATGCATCACTTCTAGAGATGAAGGAGCAAATGAGCACCATGCATGATATGGTGGCTGGCCTTATCACGGAGTTACAGACTGCCAGAAATTCAGATATAGTGGAGGATAAGACCCCACCCAAGAAAAAAGCTCCAGTTAAGAAGCGTGGAAAATAATGTCGAAGGCAACCAGTCCACAAAATCTAATAAGGTTACATAAGGCGAGGCGGCGTTTGAAAGAAAAGAACGCTCGTCGTCCTGTACATTTACGTCAAACTGATGAACAGATAGAGAAATCTACCCGAATGGCTTTGGAAGAGGGTCGTATAAATGATTACGGTTTTATTCTTAAGAGGGAGTAGAGGTTATGTTTCAATCTACAAAAGAACAGGAGAACGTTAGACGTTCTGCCAGGGCATTATATGATTCTGGGATGTGTTTAGTTGGTCAGTGGGTCAAGCGGATACCTGAGTTCACGATACAGAAGTGGAATGTTTGGGAAAGAACCGAAGGTTTTATGGAGTGGTGGATAGAGGTTTTTCCTGAGCACAATGGAATTACCATTACAGATTTACGGGCATTGGAGTTTGAAGCGAACAAGGCTTTAATTGTAGCCTTGAGTGAAGGAGATATGGCGGCGACTAAGATTGTAATTGCCATGATTGGTAGTGCAAAAGAGGCGCAGTCCTTAGGTGATAAGTCAATGGATGAGTGGTTTGATCCACCAGCATTAGAGAATGGTTGGGAAAAAGAGTGCAGTTAGATGAAATTTTCGCGAGTTCAAAACAGTTTATTCCTCGGCTACGCTTTGAGGATGCCAATGCGAATTTGAGTTATTTCAATAATCCTTATAGTGAGCAGCTTGCATTAATAAATGCTTTAGATGATCCTGAGATTAGGACAGTTGTTGTATTGAAGCCACGTCAGATTGGTATTACAACAGCGAACTGTGCTCATACTTGGTGGGCTACTTTTACAGCCCAGAAGCCATTAAGAACCATAGTTGTAGCAGACCACAACAAGACCACGAAGTCTATTTTCAAGAAGTTTTGTACGTACTACCATCATTTACCTAAGAGATTACAGGAGGCCAACCCTTTCAAAATAAATCAAAATGACAAGACGTTAGTCAGTCAGAGAACTGATGCATTGATTGACCACATGACAGCGAGAGGGGACACTCATGGTCGTGGTTGGACATATCAGCGTTTTGTTGCGGAGGAGTTGGCTTTCTGGCCTCATCCAGAAGAGGTCTGGTCAGGTATTCGGTCTACATTACATGGGGGTTCAGAGGGGAAAATAATAATTGTTTCTACTCCGAACGGCCCAGGGAACTTTTATCACGAGAGGGTTTTGATCGCTCAGGAAGCGGAACGAACAGGAAACAAGAGTATTAAATTCATATTTTCTCGGTGGAGTGACCATTCAACATATAGGTTAGACCCTCCTAAGGGTTGGGAACCAGATGAAGAAGAGCATCAATTATCCCAGAAGTTTGACTTGGATTGGGCACAATTATATTGGCGACATGAAATGATTTATGGAGTTGAGGGGATGGGCGAGAGGAAATTTCGTCGAGAATTTCCTTTAACTATTGAGGATGGTTTTCTTGTATTAGAGGGTTGCTGGTTTGATTCTGATTATCTAAATAGCAGACTAGAAGAACTGCCGATATCTGTGAATAGTGAAATGCGAATATACAGAGAACCAGAACTTACTTGTGAGTATGTTATTGGAGTAGATCCCAGTTGGTGTACGGGTGGTGATTTTTCGGTTGCTTGTGTAATGAGCGAGTATGGTGAACAGGTTGCAGTTTTTGCTTGTAATCAGGGTGGCGAGGACAGATTTGCTGAAGAAGTAAATAATCTTTCGAGGTATTACAACCGGGCGAGAGTTTTGTGTGAGGCGAATACAGGTGGTGCAGGTAGAGTAGTTATAAAAGCAATGTACCGAGAATCCACACCTGTGTGGAAAGATCCTAAAGGTAAGGACTGGGTAACACATAAAGGGAATAAAGAATTAGCATATTCTTTTGCTCGTCAGATAGTAAATTCCGATGGTGTTGAATTAAACGACCCTCAAACGATACAAGAGTTAATGCACATAAGAGAAGAGCGTGGTAGAATCGAGGGTCAGGATGGGTATCATGATGATCATTCAGATGCTTTTATATTAGCATTGTGGGCATGTCGTCGGTTGCCAGGTTTCAACGGAAGAGAAAGAAACCGTCCTCGGTTGCGAAAGCAAAAGAGGAATCCGATGGACAGAATTAAAATGAGGTTACCATGAACAAAGATCAAGTGAAGGGATATGATTTCAAGGAGGATATACTTCCGCCTAAAATTGTAATGGAACATTTGAAAGCGCACGATAATAGAATGGACGATGAGCAGCCTTATATGGCGCTGGCGAAAGCCTCCTATACTACCAGGTTTTGGAGGTATATAGAGGGCCAAGAGGACACTGGTTTAGCGAATGAATTAGGTCGTTTAGACCAAGTAGAAGTAAACCGAATAAAGCCAGCCCTTACTGGTTACTTAGCCAATCTTTATCCGCGTCGAATAAAAGTAGTAGTTGGTCAGTCTCCCTATACAAGTGGGGATATAAAGAAAGCTGAAATGCTTGTAAATGACTGGATTAACCAACCTATTATGCGGGAGCGTGTTCTTTCTGCTTCTCGTCAAGCTTTACTATACAAAGGAGCAGGTGCCAAAGTTGGTTATGATCCTGCGGAGGAAGGTCTAGATCGTGTTTGGATGCGTGTGTTCCCTTACTGGGAGATGGTTTTGGATTCTGATGTGCATGATTGGGATGATGCTCGTTTTATTGGGCATGTATCTTATCAGCCGAGGAAAGAGGTCATCGAGAAATATGGCCTTGAGGAGGACGTCGGAGGGACTTCTCGCGATGATTATCTTGGAAATTATATGGCAACTTCGAAGAGAGCGAAGATTACGGACTCAGTTGCAGATGATGACTCGACGGCTTTTGTAAGGGTACTTGAGTTTTGTAATTTAATAGATGATTTTTATGATATTGACGGGACGAGATACAAAGGACGACTAGAAATCTATGTATTGGATGGATATAATGGTGAGGCATATCCTGTTTACATGGGACCATTGCCTTTAGTAGATGGAAACGGAAAAGCATTACCTCATATTGTACCGTTTATATTTGAGCATGAGCCAGAGTATCCTTACAGAGGGATAGCATATGCCGAGCAACTTCTTCCTCAGCAGAAAGAATTGAATACGATGCGTTCCTATTTGGCGCAGTCTGCTAGAAGGGATGCCAGGATGTATCTAACCCCGAAGGGTGCATTAGATGAAAATGGTATGAGTGACCTTCGGGCAGGTGAGGATGGTTCAATTATAGAAGTTGATGAGCAGTATGCTGGAAATTTAGGCAGTGTTGTTGTACCTTTGATGCACGGGCCGGTATCTTCTAATATACTGAATTCTATGAATATGGCTGAGACTGACTTTGATCGAAGCACTACAATATCCCCAGCTGCTTTGGGTCAAGTTACGAAAGCAACAGCTTCTGAAGTCATGGCTTTGGAAGGGCATACTCAGAGTGAATTTGGGCGACATGCAGAGCAAAGGGATTTATTCCTAATAAGAGTTGTACAGCGATGTTTAGCTGCTCATGTTGCGTCCTTATATGATGTTGGTGATTCGGAGGGTGCTGAACAAGATCTTGATGAGAGGGGTTTTGAACTTACTGATGATGAACTTGATGATCGTCGAGAGGACAAAGGTCTTGAAGATGAAGATGAAAATGTTGCTGAAGAAGAAGAAGAAGAAGAAGATAATTCTATTAAAGAAATAAGAGAAGATGATGATGAACTGGATGAAGATGATTCGTCTATTATTGATCTTGCTGCAGAAGTAGAACCCGAGAGGCTTACTAGTGAAAAGAAACGAACCAAATTGAAACTGGTTTTACTTGATGCTAAAGGAGAGCTTGTTGAAATAAATCCTGAGGATATAGACAGTGAATTTAACATTGGATTTAGCGAAGCTGGTCGTTCTCCAGCTAGTCAAGCACAGATGCGAAATAACGTCCTGCAATTATCCGACAGGATGTTGTCGTTATTACAAGTTGCGGAGCAAGGACAAGGGCAGATGTCTGTCTTGGCAATTGAAATGTATAAGACCATCCACGAGCAGTTCGAATTCCCCAACAATCTTTCGTATGATTACATTCAAGGACAGGCTTCTCAACAGCCTCAAGAACAGGCTCCAGAACCAGGAATGATGCCTCAAGGTCAGCCTCAGGAAGGTCAGCCTCAGGAACAAGCTCCAGAAGGTCAACCTCCAGAAGGTCAGCCACCATCTATTGAGCAGATGGTTGAGCAGATACGGGAATTACCCCCTGGGGAAGCGTTACTTGCATTAGAGCAGGTATTGAAAGATGATCCAAAGGCGCAAGAAATAATACAGAAAGCCAAAGAGATTGATCCAGAGAAGCAGAAAGAAGTAGTTGACATGATGTTAGATTCAATTGAGGGTAGTGCAAATGAGTAGAAAAGATGAATTTTTAATATCCAAACATTATAGATGTAATAATTGTCAATTCGAAGGAAAGAGCTATGGCTACATTTCGGGTGATGAATTATTGATGGATACATTTGACCCTTGTGAGAAGTGTGAAACCCGCGATTTCACTCTCCTTATATCGGTTCCAAACATTGATCGATTTGGTGAGAGGTTCCCCTATTTTGACAGGGGTTTAGGATGCATGGTAACATCTAAAAAGCACCGACTTAGCAAGGCTAAAGAACTTGGTGTTGTACCCGTTGATGGTGATGTGGATTATTCTAGTGACTATTCAAAACTTGAGCAGAAACACGCAGAAGAGGATAAAATTGTCTCAGATATTCAAGAGAAAGTTGAGCATCATCCTGGTTATGCAGATTACAGGAAACAAAAAGAACAAGGCTGGAAACCTAATTTTAAACATCGAGAGCAAAACGCACCCGGTGTAGACCCATTTGAGGAGAAATAAAATGAACGAAGAACAAATGACACCAGAAGAACAAGCAATGGCAGCAGAGCAACAACAGGGTATGCCACCTGAGGGCGCTCCTCCTGAGCAAGGAATGGATGAAATGCAAGCCCAGCAAGCAGCTCAAATTGAGCAAATAGCGGCTACTGCACCTCAGCCAGACAAGCCCTATACATACAAGGCAGTCGATAAGTTTGCAGATGCTATGAACGCTTTTGTGGCAAAAGTTGATCCAAACTTAGCACCAAATGAGTGGAACCCACCGGAAGGTGAGAAAAAACTTGATGGGCCATTACCTGCAGAGGTATATGTGCCGTTTGCTGTTATCATGGGTTTTATATCTCAGGTCGGCGGATATGAGAAGTTTGTTACCAACCCAGAAGATTTAGTATCTGATACAGCACTTGCAAAAGCTGCTGCAAATTTTGGTCGTATGGGGAAGGATAAGAAATTAATGGAAGCCCTTCAAGCGCCACCAGAGGGTCAAGAAATGGAAGAAGAAGCAGAAATGTCGGAAGCTGAAATGGAAACTGGTCGTATGCCGGATGATGTTGATGAAAATGACGAAGAAATTATGAACATGATGTAGAGGACACAATGAACGAAACAACAGTAGAAACCCCTACCCCTGAGGTAGCTGAAACCCCCGTTGAAACCCCTGTCGTAAAGGCAGCAGAACCCCAAGTTGAAACAACAGAAGCAACAGAACCTGTAGTAGAAGTTGAACAACCTACTGATCCTTCCAGACTAGAATCTCTCTTGGATGCTCTCGGTGAAATACCCGAGAAGCCAAGTGAGGCTCTTCTGGAGAATCTTGATGCAAGAAGCATAGAGAACCTTCCTGGATCTATGAAGGGACTGTTCAAGCATTTAGTTGCTGCAGAGCGACAGCGTGTAAAAGAACTTGAAAACAAGTTAAGTTCCAGAAATAGTGAACTTGATAAGAAATTTGAGGAATTAAAAGAGCAGAATCGAGTTGTAATTCGAAACCGAGCTCAACTGAACCAGGTATTAACTGATCCAAAATTCCAGGAGTATCTGAAACTTGCAGATACACCAGAAGAGGAACTTGCTGATCCATATTCTCCAGAAGGGATACAGCAGCGCATTAAAAAAGGTGTTGCTGAAGCCATGCGAGAATTTCAGAAGCCGATTCATGAGAGTGCAACTCGGGCACAGCAAATGGCTAAGTATCAAGATTTTGTAGCTGTGCATCCTTTAATGCAAGAAAAGGCGTTCAAAGTTGAAGTCCGAGATCTAATGCAGCAAAGAAAAGAATCAGGTTCTGCAGTTTCTTTGGAAGACGCATACGCATTAGTTGAGCGTAATCGAATGGTTGCCGAGCAAGAGAAACAAACCGCTAGAGATCGGCTTAAGAGAAGCAAAAGTAATCGTCAAGTTTCTCGAAGCACAGTTTCTTCAAGTAATGATACAGGTGACCCAGTACCAAAATGGGTGACTGAAAAGGGTTATAAAGGCAGCAGAGGCAACACGGCTCGTATACTATACTTAAGAGACAACCCTGCTGCGTTACAAAAACTACGTGCGCAACAGAAAACTCGAAGGTAATTTTTAATAGGAGCATAAAATGCCAACTACAACATTAACCGTTGATAATGAACTTTTATCAGCTACCTCAATTGAAGCGGCAAAAGAAGCGCGTGACCTTAGACATGTTGTCACACCGTTTCTTGCAGAACATGAACGTGTACACGGTGCTGGACAACCTAGTAAAGGGTCTGGTCACAAGTGGATTGGTTCTTTTCAAACAGGTAATCACTCTTCTCCAACCAAAAGACAAACTGGTTATGAGCAGATGAACTTGTCTTTCAGTGGAGTTCTTACTCCAATGGTTATGACACCTGCTGAAGTTTCATATCCGATTGGTATCTCGGCTGTTGAGGAAGACTTGAACGGTGGCGACTTACAAACAATCGAACTTGCTTCGAGAAGAGCGAAAGCTGTGATGAGCAAAGCAAAACGTGACTTTGAAAAGCATATGTTAGTTGGTGGTGTTTCTCAGTACGAAGATTTCTATTCTTTGAACGGAACTGAAGAAGGTGATGGATTTCTTGAATCAGTTGCTTATGGTTCTCAGAACAACATTATTGGTGGTTTTAACAAGGGTACTTATGCTGCTCTTGCTGGTGCCAACAACCAATTTTTCGATGTTGGTTCTTCATTCAACACTTCTGGATTAACCGGTATTTATAGAACACTCATTAAAGCCAAGGCTCGTGCATTGGATGATATGAAGGGTCTTACTGTTATTTGTTCTGAAAAGGCTCTTGAAAACTACAAGAGAACCATTCAAGCAAACGAAAGATACATGGTTATGGACAGCAATGACAGCGTTGACGGCGCAAATATGAATCTACTTATCAGTGGTATTCCTGCTCACGTTAGTACACATCTTGGTGACCTTTCAACAAGCGCTAAGAAGCACTCAATGGTTCTTATTGACTTGAACGCGATTTACTTCTGCTGGTCAAAAGTTATTCGCGATGGTTATTTCTCAATGTCTGATTTTGAGAATGTTGGAAACGGATATAACGTCCGTGTTGCTGAAATCCTTGTACGTGGTCAATTGTGGGCTGAGAGCTTTGCTTCTTCCGCAATCATCGCTGACGCTGAAACATTTTAATCATTATTATTTATAGGAGAATAAGAAAATGGGTGTATATAAAGTAGATGGTATTGGAACACGCAAAGATGGTTCTGGCGAAGAAACAGCTAATCGAGCTCAAGGTAATGCAAGGTTTGTTACCTTGTATGCTATCGAAACAATAGCAAAAGGAGCTTGTGTTGCTTGGGACATAAACACCGCTATTGCTTCCACTGACTCGACTGATTATGGCTACGGAAACATTGTTGCGAACGCAAACAGTGGAACAGCAACTCAACGCCAAGTAATTGGTATAGCTACTGAAGCAGTGACGATGGCTGCGGCAGCAGTAACAGCTAAGGCGTGGGTAAAGATAAGAATACAAGTGTCTGGTCTTTGTGACTTTGTTATTGGTGACGGTTCTGGAACTGTTGGGCTAGGACAAGTAGCATCTTCAACTGATGGTAGATGCGAAAATTTCGCTGATGGAGGGTCTGGTGATCTTGACCTACCATTTGGAATTTTGTGTGTAGATGCTTCAGGTGCTGGTAACGCAGATGCGACAGTTCTGCTCACTAATCCATGTAATCTGTAATCCTTCCCAGAAGGTCTTGTAATAAAGGAGGGGGTGGCTTGCCATCCCCTTTTTTAATTGGAGTATCCCATGAACGTCACTGAAATAAGACAACGTGTATTCGATCAAATGGATTACTTTCCAGACTTGCAGCAGTACAGAGATTCTGTTGTACGTAGATTGAATGACAGATACCAGGAACTATGCGACTCTGCACATTGGTTGTTTCTTCAGAAGGAAAGAACGATAACCTTGAGGCAAGCTATTACAGGCGATGAAACAACAGGGGTTGGTATAACAGTATCAGCCACAAACCCAAGGTTGGTTACTGTTTCGGGATTTACAGCCACACTTGAAATGGAAGGTCAGACACTAACACACACTACAGACGGTGGTAAGTTTACAATTGTTCGTGTACTTTCAAGCACTACCTTGTATTTAAGTGATGCCTGGATAGGCACAACAGGTTCTATTCAGTATGTCTTCACGATTACTTTCCAAAGGTTTGCTTTACCTGAGGATTGTATTGAAGTGCTCGGTTACATGGATAGAACTGACGACAGAGGAAAACTTAATTTTATTGGAAGAAGCCGAGAAGAGTATGTTTATCTAGATATTGACAATTCTGGAGAGCCAAGCACAGTTATTGAAGATGAGCATATAATAGACGACCCGCCTGTGAATAAACCTTTAGCATCAATATTGCAACCTCCTTCATCAATCAATGTAACTCGGTTAAAAAATTCAACCGAATATGAATATAAATATACAGTTTATCGAGAAGGAAGAGAGTCACCGCCTTCGGTGGCTGTATCAATTGAGGCTCCAACCACAGGTAATTTTAATATACAACTTGACGACTTAGACGATACTGGGTTTTATGTAACTGCTGCTGCAACATCCACATCTGATAGCGGAATGGATAAAATAATATACCGCCGTGATGTAACCAATAACGGAAAGTGGCAGTTGGTTGGCACAGTTTCTAGTACAGTTACATTTTTTATTGATGATGAGTTACACCCTACAACAGCCTTTTCATATCAGAACAATACAGCCTTTAGGTTTTCTAGTTCAACAGACATATTGCGTTGGACTGACCCTGGCCCTAGACAGTATGTTCGATTTTGGTACACCCCATCTGAAGACAGAAATATACACATACGTTATCATTATCGTCCAAAAGACTTGGTAGCAGATAATGACGCACCTGTGTTACCCCGTCAATATCATATGTTGCTGGTGTACATGGTTTTGCAAGATATGTTTTTACAGATGCAAGACACTGTGCAATCTCAGTTGTTTGAGCGCAGAGCAGAGCAAGTTAAAATACAAATGAGAAGACGTTATCTTGCTCGTGATGATGAGAGAAAAAAGAAAGGGCGATGGGACAAACATCGACGATTTACTAACACATATGGAACCCCGACTATATCATGAGCATAAAAACTGCAAACTTTTTGGTAGCACCTCTTAGGGGCATGGATCAGCGTTGGGATACTCGTGCGTCTGAAGCTTATGTAATTGAGAATATGACCTGGAGTGATCAAGACGCATGGAGAACTAGCCAAGGATACAGAAGACTCGTATCAGATTATGAGGAAACTGAACTTACCACTGGCGACAACCCTGTTACGGTGGCTACTGGAAACACACTGAACGTCTACGATACCGATGCGATACCCAATAGTATTTACTGGTTTGGACAGCACGGTGATGCTTTGCAATGGATTATATATGAGGACCAGACTGGAAGGTTGTTACATTTCAATGGGTCCAAAGCGCCGTCAGACCCTAGTACAGTTATTCAATATGCTGATGGAAATGCATTTGATGGGACTACAAAAGTTCGTGCCTGTAAAGGGGAAGTTGTAAGCAATACCAGTTTTGCTATGTATGGTGCGAATTTGTATTTAGTAAACGGTCAAGATGCACCTTTGGTGTTTGACGGAAAAAAATGCACAAGAGCAGGATTTTCTGGTAGACCGAACAACCCAACCGCCTACATAACAAGTAAAACAGCAATACGTGAGTCATATGATTATGGTGTAGGATACGCGGAATCAAATAACGAGTTCAAGTATGTTGTAACTTTTGTAAATGAGCGTGGCCAGGAAAGCCGAATGTCGGTTCCATCACCCAAGGTTTCATTTGATACTAGCGTGGATCATACTGTTAGTAGTTCCACAACCATTACAGCAACCAGCAAATACCAGCATTTTGTTGTAATAGACATACCGACTGGTCCTATTGGAACTGTGGCTCGTCGTTTATACAGAACATTGAATCTTGTTAACTTCATTGAAGGCACGAATGTTGTGACAATACCAAAAGAGTCTTTGTTTGGAAAAGAATTTTACTTTGTTGATGAAATACAAGACAACGTCACTAGTATTTATGTAGACAGTTGCAATGATTTTGATGTTGGGGCACTTGTTGAAGAGGGTGATTTTGGTGATTTTCCAATGAACAGCACTCATATAGCTGTGTACAAAAACACTATGTTCGTAGCAAATGATATGGATTCAATGGTTAGATATAGCAGACCATTAAACCCCGAAGTTTTTCCTCCTATGAAAATTTTTGATTTTGGTGATACTCAATCGTCTTTAGTAACAGGCATGTATCCAACTGGGGACAGTTTGGTTGTATTTAAGCAGCGTGGTATTTATTTGATAAAGGGTGACCCTGTAAACGGATTCTTTGGTCAGACCTTATCAACTGATATTGGATGTGTCTGTATAGAAAGTGTACGGGAGATACCAGGAGTTGGTTTGTTCTTCTTGGCTCATGATGGAATCTATGTATTAGAAGGCACAATGGGTGAAACTTCTACACGGACACGGTTTGTAAAGATTACACAAGGATTGAGAGACATATTCAACCGTGTAAATTTTGAATTTGCTCATAAGTTCAGATCGGTATTGTATCATAGGGATCGTGAATACTGGTTGAGTGTATGTATGGATGATAAAACAGTACCAGAGACAGTGCTCAAATTTTCATATGAAATTGGTGCTTGGTCCGTTTATGATCAAATCAAAACTGCAGGTATGATTGAAACGCAAGACCATCGAGGCTATTTACTTTTTGCTGGTGCTACTAGCAGCGTGGCTGACGGCGCAAGAGGTCTTTATGTGTACGGAAGCGTTAACGAAAAAGAAAAACTAGGTGCCGTGAGTTCTGTATACGAAACAGTTAATATTCCATTTAATTCTGTTTATGATCATTTTAGTCCTGCTCGGGTGCAAGCACGAGTTGTTGGATATGGAAACACCCTAAACCTGGATGTGTTTACCAATAGAGAACCGGCAAATAAAGCGACAAGTGCCTCTGGGATACAGAAAAGAGCACTTGAAGACAACTTGTTTCCTCTTTATGATACCGTTAAAACCAATGAAGGACATACATATAAAGAGCATAGACCTGTTGTGGTTCGTATGGATATATCAACGATGCACAAGGGACCAGTAAACGAATTAAAACTACGGTTTACTTGTTCAGACGAAATGGAAATTGTATCATATGTACTAGAGGGCAGAGTTGGCACATCCCGTGATGTTGTTAATCTGAGCGAGAAATTTGGTGGGAGTTTGAAAAGATAATGGGATTTAAGTACAAGCGATTTGAGGTAAGACCAGGAGAAGTAGTAGAGCCAACCCGTATCCGTAAAAATATGCAGGCTTTGGCTCATGAAATAAACGGTAATCTTGATCGTGAAAATCTACCAGAAAAGTGTATTGATACAGAAGTAATTGCGTTAAATACATTTAATAAAATAAAAACGACACATTCAACCACAGCGTTTTCAATGGCAAGTAAGCCCATACAGTTTATTGAGGTCATGTCTACTACAATTGATGTACCTGTTGACTGTGCTGTAATTGCTCATTTTGGTGCATATTTTGATTGGCACTCAAATAGCACAACTAACTTAAATGCTGCAGAAGCAGATGCTGGTGATAACTGGGATAATCATTTTTTCGAATTTGATGATTATGATGAAATAAAAGAACATTTTGCTGATTTTCGATTAAGGATCAACGGTGAGGACGTGTGCAAGACATTTAGCTATCCTTTTTTCCGTCAATCACAAAGTGTATATATGACTGGTGTTTTACAGGCGGTTGTTGCAGGGCAAATAAAAGTATCAGTTGAAGCAAAGATGTTTAGATTGAATGGTGGTAAGCGTGAAAGTAGTACATTGTTTCACTATAAGATTAAAGATAGAAATCTCGTTGTTCACGCGAAAAAGAGGTAGCCATGGCGTTTGTCACAATTCCATCAATTAATACGGGTGATGAGATTAAAGTTGAAAACTTTAATGACTTTATTACATCAGTTAACGCAGTAACCTCTTCCATCAATGCTGAAAACATACGTGATGAAGGTATAGATAGAAGAAATTTAGCAACAAACTCTGTGCAAGAAATTAGAGTTGGCTCTGACCTATTCAAAGACAGCGGAGATACTTTTCAAGTAGCTGGTAGTACAACTTCTTTTGTTCCTATAAATTCAACTACCACGGGTTTACCAATAAAAGTAGGAGTAGTAAATAGCAAAGACGACGAATTTATTATGGTGAATTGTAGTTTTTCTTTTACGGCGAACAACCCTAAAACATTTGTAGAAACAGATAACAGAGGTGGTCAAGAGGTTGAATTTAAACTGCAATACAAAGATTATGTTTCTGGTGTGGTAGCTGATATTGGCGGTACAAAAAGAGCATTTAATAGCTTTATGAGTATGCATGGTAATTACCACGCAAACCTAAGATACAGTTGTACAATAGTGGCTGCATTTATACCTGACTCAACGACTACCGGGCTGCACGAAATTGAGGTTAACCTTTTAGGTATGGACCATTATTCAAATTCCAATTATCCATTAGGCAATTGTGTAGTTCATGATGTTACAATGTTTGCAAGAGTGATTAAAAGATAATGCCTATTATAATACCTACATTGACATCTGGTACTCTTACAGCAAGCGGGGTCAATTCTATATTTCAGAAACTAGAGGATTTTATCAATGGTGGAATAGATAAAACAGATATTGACACTAGCAGTAAGTGGTGTACTGAAAGAAAGATTGTAAGACCTGAGTTCTATGGTTCACCAGCCCCAAGGACATTGCTATGTAGTAGCGATTTGCATTCCAGGTATGTTGGTAACAACCTGTATACGTTTGTTGTTACAAATGATATTACGCGAGACTACATACCAATACCAGGATTAAGCGCAACAATATATGCAGACCTAAATCAAGACGAGTCATCTGCATGTCTTGCTGTGGTAAATGCTTGTTGGTTTTGTTTCGAGAAAGAAGCAAACAGTGGTAACAGGAATTCTCGACTGGCTGGTGGTTCATATAATCGAACAGTAGATCAAATAGAGTCAGACATAGCTGAAGTCGCATCATTCAAACTTTATGTAAACGGCACTGAAATAGAGGGTACAGAAAGATACTTGTACATCAATTATGATGGATTTGCTTTTAAGAACCATTCAATTTCTGCTATTGTATCATTGAGTCGTGGAATGAATGATATAAGTGTCAGAGTAAAAACTAGAGCTGATTATCATGCAGGAACAACTAGTGAAAAGTATCAAATCCTTATACGTGAAAGAAATATAAACATTGAAGTAATTTATAGGTAAGAGGTGAAACATGGCATATGGTTTAGGCACAACATATCAAGGCGTTGAAAAATCTGAATTAGAAAAATTTGGATATAACCCAAAACAGTCAGGACAGGATTTCAAACAGGGTGCCGGTTATGGCGCTAGTATTGGTGCGTCTGTTGGTTCGGGGGTTGCTCCTGTAGTAGGAACTTTGGTTGGGGCTGGAGTAGGTGCCTTGATAGGTGGAACGATAGGACAGTTAAGAGGATCATTTACTGATTCGGAAAATTTATCAGGTGCCTTGAAAGCATACAAAATTGATAAAACTAAAGAGAAAGAGGCAGAACAGGCTCGTAAACAAGAAATGGGGTTTGTAAAACAAGGAGCCGAAAAAGCAAAGAAAAAACAAAAGACTTCAAAAATTCCTGGAGACACCGTTGACCAGCAGATTATGGCTATGGGATCTGGTGATACTCAATTTGATCGACTGAAGTCTAACTACTATGGAGTTGCATAATGACTACGACAACTGACGGTCAAAACATGCTCAGCTATGAAGAACACTTAAAGAAGCAGGCTGTGGATGGTGTAATCACACTCGATGATGGTTCAACATACACCCTTGATGACAGTGGGAAGTATGTAAATAACAAAGGGGAAGAAATTCAAGGAAATCAAGTTGGGTGGTTTTCGCTTGAGGATATGAGCGGTGGTGGAAATATATATAGTGGTAGTTCTAGACCGGTAGATGGTAACGGAGTGGCCCTGAATCAAATGGCTATGGACCCTTTCTATGCTGATGCCAGAACACAAGCACTAATGGAGCATCAACAAGCAAAAACAAGAAATACCATGATTGGTCTTGGGGCGTTGCAGGTTGCTGGTGTTTCGCCTTATCTGAGCACACCAGGCTTTGTAAAAACATTAGACGAAAGAACTGAACCAGAATTTAGAAAGGAAGAAACCAAGAAAATAGATGAGCAGATTGCAGAAGAAGGTCAACAAGCAACTCGACAAGTACAAAAAGGATCTGCACAAATTGCTTCACAACTGGAAAGGCAACAAGCCGCTATGGGTGGTATAACTTCTGCTGAACAAGCAGCCCGACCACAACAACAAGCAACTAAAGCGGCAGTAGAAGGACTAGTTAAAGTCAATGCATATTTAGGAGACAAGAGACAAGCCTTGCTTGACAGAGTAGACGCAAAAGTAGAAGAAGCATTGCAAGGTGTCTACATGTATGAGCAGCAAAGAAAACAAGCAATCGCAAAGGCAGCAACCAACTTAAGTATGGCGTTGATGCGAGTTAAGTCAACAGAAGGTATAGCTGCTGATATGAGTAAACTAGGTATGATAACGAAATTTGGTCAAGGTAATCTAACCTCTGCTGAATCAAATGAACTGTATCAGCAGCTTTATGGGGAAAAATCATATTTTCAATTTAAAGACCCAACAGCAGAAGATATTACAAAGGCGTATAGAAAAATTAAAGGTGATGAGGCTATAGTTCCACCAGGGTTAATAAGTAGTTTAACAGGGACAGGGAAGTAAAATGGCAACGGCAGCACAAATAATACAAGCAGCAGGTGGGTTTTCGCCTTTTCAAGGTTTGGCACAAGCTCTAGATATATACATGACACCGAGAGAAAAACAGTTTCAAACGCTTGTTGAACTTGAAGTAGAAAGAGCAGAGGGTGCCGACATAGGTAAACTTAAAAAAGATTTACAAACTGTAAATAACAGACTTCGTTCTGAACGAGATAAAAGACCTCGCGTTGAATCAGTAAATGAAAAATTAGAAGGAAGGGTAGATAGAGAATTAAGCCGACAAATAACAC
>Ga0098052_1000671_pt1 | contig 21540 bp, 20 predicted proteins | sample 15_taG_FD_81591 | JGI IMG/M metagenome (GOLD analysis project Ga0098052, IMG submission 81591) | Marine viral communities from the Subarctic Pacific Ocean - 15_ETSP_OMZ_AT15312 metaG | ecosystem: Environmental > Aquatic > Marine > Oceanic | place: Pacific Ocean | collected 2015-01-18
ATTTAACGGTATCGCCTTGCGGCGTATCAACATACCAAACATAGTCCTTCTGGAATACACCAAAGCCTAGACCAAACTGGTGACTTGATTGGTTCATCTTTCTTTTGGTTGTGACAGTTTCCCATCCATCTGAGTTGAGTCTTACTTTGTCTTTGCTCCACTCAACTATTTTTGTGTTGGTATATATGACACAACCATCATTGTCGTTTTCAGTCCATGCCGTTTTGTAAGTGCTCAATTTATTGTAAGCCATGTTTTCATCCTTTTTCAAGTTCAAGAATTTCACTAGGGCGCACAAGAAAATCGTGCCAACCGAGGTATCTAACAGTTGGCCACCGGCCCCAGAAGCCGTTGACCTTGCGCCAAACAGCACCCGCATCGGATCTGGTCACGGCCCTGAATTTAATACGGTCGCCCACTTCAACTACTTGCATCCCTGAAACGGCTGTTGGTGCCATTAGTCCGATTTGAACGTCGATGCGCTCGAGGTAATCTTTTGAGTCTTCATCGACATCTTGGGGATTGTTATCATTTGCCCAATGGATTGCGACAAAATCAAGAAAGTCCTCATATTCGTCGTCATAAACAAAATAGGCGTCGTGAGTTTGGTCGTAACTGACGGTCCAGACGTGATGCGTATAGGCATGTAAGGCTTTCACGAAATCTTTTGTCAGTTGTATTCTGATACGTTGACCCTCTTTCCAGCGTCCCAGATGTTCAGGTGGATATGTCATTTTCAATTTCTCCGGTTTGTTTCGATGTACCATTCGCTAACACAGCTCATATGAGTTGTCAAGTCCTTTTTTCTACTCCCAAGGTTATTTCACGGTTTGTTCAAGTGTTATGTTAAATGTAGGGCTTGTCTAAATGATAATGATTCTCAAGAGCAGCAGGGATATCAATTGGTTAACCGAATGGATGGTTAATAGGAGGTGACACAACAACCAATCAAACAGGTATTCCTATCCAGATGCCTTCACCCACTCAACGGACACGCACCGGCACCGGACGTGACGCTCTGTCAGGAATAAATATTGTATTTGCTAGGGGTCGGGGCAGGGGGTTTGGGGGGTTCCTCTTGTATGTACAATACACCCTCAGATTTTCTCGTAAAATTTTCCCTAATGCAAAAAAAAAGACCCGCCTATCTCTTGACAGGGGGTCGGACCGGGGTACCTATGAAGGTTATCGTGTAGTTACTAGAAAAAAGAGGAGTAGATAGCAATATTTATTTTGCTATAGACCTTGACAAAAGGGACCTCGGCGGGCACCTAAGCAGGCTACTCCTCTAAGGATGGGTATACATATAGGAACCCCGGAAGGGGTAATGAAATTATAAACACATTTGCCACCCCTGTCAACACTTTTCTTCATTTTTCTTCGATTTATTTTTTTTTGAAGATTTATGAAAAAAGTGCTTGACTTCTCTTTCTGATGTGTGCTACTATTCCTCCATTAAACTTTTTCTGGAGGAACCATGCTCTACGGCTTCGACAAAACAAAGAATAGTAAGGGTGTTGTCCGTACTAAGTCCCTGTTCCTAGAGTTGGTTTATCTTACTCCAGAGAATGCTATCTTCACTCTCAAGGACGAAGATCATACTCATAAGGGTGTGCACTATCTCTCTCTGTCGAAGCTATACATGTCGATGGTTCCGAATGATCCTACCGAGTATACCTTTGCTCAGACGGTCTTTGGTAACTGGCATGTGTGGGACACCATCCGTAATGCCCCTCAACTGAAGGGTCACTACAAGAGATGGAAGAGAGAGGCAGAGATCAAAGTGAAGTCTCAGGCAATCATGGCTATTGCTCAGGAGATGAATGATGGTGGTCGAAGCTCCTTCTCTGCTGCTAAACTTCTGTTGGACCGTGGTTGGATTGAGAAGACCACAGCCAGCAAGAAGAAGAAACAGTCTGAAGAAGCAGCCCTGAACAACGAGGCATTACAGTTGTTAGGTGAAGACGCAAAACGACTCGGGTTGAAGGTTAATTAATGGCTAAAAAAGCGACACTGACCGACATCTCTACGGGGTGGGCATCTCTGTCCACCCTGAATGGTAACTTCACTGCACTCAACGATGCACTGGACAATACTCTGTCTCTGGACGGTAGTACACCAAATGCCATGACCGCTGACTTGGATATGAACTCCAAGGATATCATTAATACTGGCACGGTTAATACATCAGCCCTAAAGCTAGATGGTGCACTTGTATCTGCCGGGGACTTGAGTAGTGCAGGAGCAACCCTACACTCTGACGATCACACAGGAGACGGAAGTACAGTAAACTTCTCTATGACCTATGCACCAGTTATCAAGGATAATACACAGGTCTATATTGATGGTGTCTATCAGGAGAAGTCTACCTACTCTATCTCAGGAACGACCCTTACCTTCTCCGAGGCCCCTCCCCTCAACGCAGGTATCGAGATTGTCGTCACTAAAACTCTGGACTTTGGTGCAGAGGATGCTGCAAATGTATCCTACACACAGGGTGGTACAGATTCCACTAACCGTACTGTTCTAGCCAAGCTACAGGAGTTTGTATCGGTCAAGGACTTTGGTGCTGTCGGTGACGGCGTGACGGATGATATAGATGCAATCGAAAATGCAATTATACATGCTGTAGACTCTAATAACTTCCAAGTATTTTTTCCAGCCGGAACTTACCTAATCTCATCTGGCATCCCACTTGTTAAAAGAGTAAAGCTATTTGGTTTAAATCCAGATACTACAATCATTAAATGCAATGGATCAACATCAGCTATTTATACAGCTACATTATCTGGATCAACATTTACTGATAATTTAGATGCTACACTTGGAGATATAACTTCAAAAGCAAAATCTGCACAAAGATGTTCTATAGAAAATTTAGGTATTCAACACACTGGTTCTGTTTCTGATCAATCTCCATCTGGAATAGATTGGGATGAAACTGTTCAGCTTGTTGGCTGCTATGATGGTTATTTTTCAAATCTTTCTATAAGCAATCAAACAAATGACATTGGTGATTTTCATGTAAAATTTGCATGGAGAACTAAGATGTATAATATTTCTACAAGCCGAGGAAGTTCCTATACTGGCGGGTCTGCAATTAAAGTTGGTTCCCAAACCAATAGTGCTATCATGCAGGGATGTAGCGCATACGGTGCGTATGACATTGGGATTGATATTTTTTCTGTTGAAGGCTTTACAGTTATAGAGCCAAATCCAGAATTAGCTTCTACTGCTGGTCTAAGATTTTCTGGAAATTCTGTCAAAGTGCTTGGCGGGTATTATGAAGGAAATGGAATTGATATACAAATTGGCAATGGCTCAAGCCCTGCTAATTCTTTTTTAGTAGATCATCCTTGGGTCAATGGGGCATCGGGTGCTACCAATGGGATATGGTTAGATGCAGCCGTTAGAGGTCAGTTAAATTCCCCTTACTTTACTGGCTCTTATTCTGCATCAAAGTTTAAAACTACAAGTTCAGCAACTTATAATTATAATACCAAAATTATTGTTCACTCTGGAAATGCAGATACTTATGATCTTTCCGCAAATGGATTGATTGGAGGCAGACATAGACTTGAGGTAAGGGGCGATGATTATAGTGCTGAAGATTATCGTGGCTTTGCAGAATATTCTACTAGCAGCGGAAATAGAATAAGTATTTACCGTGAGGGAAGTTTTACTCCAACATTAATTGCGGGAACAAGTGGAACAATTACATTAGATAGTTCTCAAGATTTGTTGCAATGGACTTTAATGGATCGAGTTGTGACTATTAAAGGTCGCATTACAGTATCCTCTGTCTCAAGTCCGACTGGCACTCTAAATCTTGAGAATTTACCATTCAGCGTTGCTACAGAAGATGAGCGGTCTGAATATTCAGCCCTTCAAGTAGAAACTGGATTTACGTCAGTCTATAGATTTTTTGGTTCAGCCCAGCTTGCGGGAGCAAGTGAGATGCGAATTTATGCAAAAGATGGGTCAGGAAACTTTGTAACTACTCCAGCAGATCAAATTGCTGCAGGTGATCTTTGGATTAGTGGCAGCTACTTAACAGATGAATGAGGTATAACATGACTATCAAGCAACAAGGCGGCATTTTTGGACGAAACCCAACATTTAACGAAGTTAATGTTGAAGGCGGTCTTTCGGTTGAAGGAGAAGTTAATGTTGAAGGCGGTCTTTCGGTTGATGGCAGCAGTTACACCTATTTCAAAGAAAATGACTCTAATATTGGCTCTGTTTTTGTAACTGGTGATAAGATTGGCATTGGCACGTTAAATAATGGGATTGCATTTGATCAATCATCAAACATTATTTTGCCTTTTAATCCTCAAACACTTCTTAAAAGAGATGGGGAATTAGACTTAGGCTATGCGGCTGGAAAATTCAAAGACCTTTATTTGTCGGGCAATGTTATTGTAGACAGCGGTCTTGGCATCGACTTCTCTGCCACCTCTGGCACTGGCACAAGTGAACTGTTCGACGACTATGAAGAGGGGACGTGGACAGGAACGCTTATTGGCGTGACAACTGCTGGATTATCTCCTACCGCAACAGGTAATTATACAAAAGTCGGAGATAGAGTTCATGCGTATATTACGTTTTCTGCTGTAGACACAACAGGGGCAGCAGGCAATATCAGAGTAACTGGTTTGCCGTTTACATCATCATCGTCAACTATCGGTACTTGTTATAATAGTAGAGGCCCAGCTTCTATAACTATAGCAAGCGTTCCAACATCCAACACATTTATAAGCCAAATTAATTATGCAGGCTCAAGTCAGGACTGGGCCAGTTCTGGAACTACATACGCTGCTTTTGCAATAACATATAAAGCATAGGAGTTTCCTTGGTGGCACTGACAAAAGTAAACAATCGAATGGTTGATGATGCTTTCATCAATATCAAGGATTATGGTGCGGTTGGTGATGGTGTTACTGACGACACTACAGCAATTCAAAATGCACTTGCTGACGGGAAAACAAATAACAGAACTGTATTTGCGCCGTATGGCGTTTATCTAATCTCAAGCACATTAGATTGTCATTTGGTTTCATTTGTTGGTGAGAACAAAGGAGACTGGACTGTTCTTAAATGTGATCCTGCATTTTCTGGGACTGGTATGTTGCGGGTTGGTCAAGAAACTGCTGGTACAAGCTTAACTGATCGGGGCATTGTTGAAAATTTTACATTAAATATGGATAATGCACCGCAAAATACCAAAGGCGTTTATTGTGATCATGGTGTATATTACAAAACAATTAGAAATATAAATGCGTCTACTGCTCTGCTTTCAACTTCAGATACAATTACTAAAAATTTAATTGGGTTTGATTTGCAGATTTCTTCTTCAGCAACTCAAGGATTATACTATCTTCAAATAGATAATCTTATTGCTTCTGCAATGTTCAAAGGATTTAACACCTCTGGTAATGCAAACGATGGACTAAGAGTTTCTAACATAGGTGGCATCCGTTGTTGGCTCTGTGTGCAGTCTATAACTATTAAAGATGCAGAGCTAAATACATTCGGCACTTTAGCTGTTAACTACCATCGAGATGATCTTGACACTTCTGGTGCTACTCCGTCTCAGTGGGACATCTACATAACTGACAAAAAGAATGTAATTGAAAATGTATTCTTACATTCTGATACTGGTTCACAAGGTACTAAGCCACTAATTTTTACCACAGCTAATCATCAATTTTTAAACATAACGCCGTTAACTACTGAACATGATACAGATGCAAATGATGTAGTTCAGATTATCAATGACTCTGGAGTTAGGCAATCAGGCAGTAAAAAAGAAACTGGCTACAATGTTTTGTTTGATAATCAAATGCAAACAGGTAGCATCAGTGGGCCGCAAACTCAAAAGAACCTAATGGTTAATGGTGATTTTATTATCTTTGAAAATGGCAATGCTAATATATCTAATGATACTGATTTTGCATTTGCTTGGAGTTCGTATAATCCAGAGGCAAGTGCAACCGTAGGAATTACAAATGCTACTGGAGCTACGTCAGCAAGTATTTATGATTCTAGTTGCTTGCTTTCTGTGGCAAGTCCTGTTGCTGGTAATCTCTATGGAATTAAACAAGATTTAGCAGATCAACTAAAACTATCATCCAGTCTTTTAAGCACACTATATAATAATTTTGAGGCTTTGACGGTTGGTGTTAGGTGTAGACCTTTAAGTACAAATGCTGCGCCAATGAGAGTAAGGATTGAAGTAGCCGATGGTGTAGCTACCACCAACGAAGATTACCTAATTTCATATAATCAAAATACAGACAGTGGCACAAACGATGAGCCAATTTTTGGAGGTAATGCCGATTGGTGGACTTTAATTCATAATATTTCTTTGTCTGATGCTGCAAGCAAATTAGAAATAAAGTTTGGATACCACCCAACAGACACAGCTAATGCTTCTATCCATATTGACGGTATATATCTAATTGCTGGAGCGCATACGCAGTATGGAGTAAAGCCATACATTGAAACACCTGATGTATTTAGACCGGCTGGAGTAAAAGCAAATACAAACACACCGTCAGGCGCAACAGCAAAGGCAATACCAGTAGCACTCATTGATGGGTCGGTTGTATGGGTTCCTGCATATTCGTCACAATGGTAATGCGCCTAGTGCGTGGACAGTCCTAGCCAAAGGAGATAATCATGGCTTTAACTAAAACAACACTTAACGACAAGATTGAAGTTATCACGATTGGTGATTACAAAATAGTGCAAGTACGCACTGCGACTATCATCGCAGATGATGGCACAGAAATCAGCCGTACCTTTCATCGGCATGTGGTGTCACCTGACGCAGACCTTACAGCGGAGGATGCTGACGTTCAGGCCATCTGCAAACCAGTATTTTCACAGGCTGTAAAAGACGCTTATGCGGCACATCTAGCTGCACAGGAGGCTGAATAATGGCTAATGTAACAGCAGCAATCACTGCACAGAATACATTCACTGATGAATTCCAGATTGCAGGCCACTTCAATCTGTCTATTTCAGGCACCTTCTCTGCCACCGTTACGGTACAACGAAGCTTTGATAACGGCAGTACATGGCTGGACGTAGATACCTTCACAGAACCCTACGAAGGTGTAGGCTATGATGCAGAGGAACTCTTCTACCGTGTTGGTGTAGAGACAGGAGACTTCACATCGGGAACGGTTGATGTCCGTCTGTCAGACAATAAAAAGTTCTCGTCTAAGGATGTGTTTGTAGCATAAGACTAGTTTGTCTAAATATAACTGTTTATTGGAGCTAGTCTATGTCAGAAGATAACTCTTGGCACCTATCGAAATCAGTCCCTATAACACTGATCTTTGCCATCGTCATGCAGACTGTTGCCCTAGTCTGGTTTATGTCCTCCCTAAGCAGTGATCTGGACCAAGCAAAAACAGACATTGTTAGGCATGACATTAAGATTGCAAGCATAGAAAAGGTTGTACAGGGCCAAGCAGTGACTATGGCCCGAATGGACGAGAACATCAGATCAATACGTAAACTTCTAGAGGACTATCTGAAAAGTCTGAGGGGTAGAAAAGGGTAGTGTCAGTTACCGTACAGGAAATTAGGGAAGCGGCTGAGAATGATCTTACTACCTTTATCAAACTGGTCGCACCAGAACAAGTTCTCGGTCAATGCCATGGGGAAGTATGTTCGTGGTGGACGAGAGAAGCTGCAAAGTCTCACCAACTTCTCCTATTTCCCCGAGATCACGGCAAGTCTCGTCTTGTTGCCTATCGAGTGGCTTGGGAACTTACCCGTGATCCTACCCTAAGAATACTCTACATCTCTGCCACAGCTAACCTTGCTGAGAAACAACTAGGCTTCATCAAGGGAATTCTAACCTCTCGTATCTACCAGAGATACTGGCCTGAGCACGTTAACTCCGAGGAGGGTAAGAGAGCACGGTGGACTACCTCAGAGATTATGCTAGACCACCCAAGTCGTAAGCAAGAAAATGTCAGAGACCCATCTATCTTTACTGGTGGTTTGACGACATCACTAACCGGCCTCCACTGTGACATTGCTGTTCTGGACGATGTGGTCGTTTTCGAGAACGCATACACGGGTGAGGGCCGAGGGAAGGTTAAGAGTCAGTACTCCCTTCTCTCTTCTATCGAAGGAGCAGAGGCAAAGGAATGGGTAGTAGGTACACGTTACCACCCTATTGATTTGTACAACGATCTCCTTCAAATGGTCGAAGACCAGTATAGTGAAGAGGGTGAGAAGATAGGCGAAGAGAATATCTACGAGGTATTTGAACGTCCTGTTGAAGACCTAGGAGAGGGAACCGGGGAGTTTCTATGGCCTCGACAGCAGCGTAAGGACGGAAAGTGGTTCGGATTCGACAAGAAAATCCTTGCTAAGAAAAGGGGTCAGTACCTAGACAAGGGTCAGTTCCGTGCTCAGTACTACAACGATCCCACCGACCCGGACAACGTACCAGTAGGCTCGGACAAGTTCCAGTACTTTGACCGTAAACACTTGGCTCAAGAGAATGGTTACTGGTTCTACAGGGATGATAGGCTGAATGTCTTTGCTGCTGTAGACTTTGCATTCAGCCTCAGGAAAAAGGCAGACTACACAGCTATTGTCGTAGTAGGTATTGATAACTCTGGGAACATCTTCATACTAGATATCGACAGGTTTAAGACTGATCGTATCTCAGAATACTTTGAGCACATACTCCACTTAAACAACAAGTGGGGCTTCCGTAAGTTGAGGGCAGAGACTACCGTAGCCCAGAAGGCTATTGTTCGTCAGCTAAAAGACCTCATAAAGGAACATGGACTTGCCTTGTCTATTGATGAGTACCGTCCAAACAAAGGCTCGAAGGAAGAACGAATAGCTTCTATCCTAGAGCCTCGTTATGACAACCTCTCTATCTGGCACTACCGTGGAGGTAACATTCAGGTACTAGAGGAAGAGTTGTCGAGTAGGAACCCTCCTCACGACGATGTAAAGGATGCTCTTGCCGCTGTAGTAGATATGGCAGTTAAGCCAGCAAAGAATTACAACAGGTCAAAACGGACTAATATTGTGTGGGCCGATAACAGATTCAGAGGTGCTGGATAATGAATGAGATAGACCTAGCAACTATCATCAACCCCGACAATCTTGCTGTAGAAATCAGTAGTCGCTGGACCAGTTGGGGTCAGCACCGTGTGAAGTGGATGGAGGAAAAGAAAGAACTCCGTAACTACCTCTATGCCACAGACACTCGTACTACATCTAATGCCGTGCTGCCGTGGTCAAACTCCACTACGACACCAAAGCTGACACAGATCATGGATAACCTCCATGCCAACTACTTCGCAACTATCTTTCCTCGTCAGCAGTGGATGCGGTTTGAGGCACATACCGAGGAGAGTGCTACAAAGCAGAAGAGAGATACTATCCAAGCCTATATGGATACAAAGCTCCGTCAGTCAGACTTCACAAATACAGTTTCAGACCTACTCTATGACTGGATACAGTACGGTAATTGCTTTGCTACCCTATCTTGGGAACAGAAGTACTTGACATCCGAGGCCAATGAGTCTATAATTGACTACATCGGTCCTAAACTTATTCGTATCTCTCCCTTTGATATCGTATTTAACCCCACCGCAGCTAATTTCAAGGACACTCCGAAGATTATTCGTAGCCTCAAGACGCTTGGGGAGATTAAACGGATGGTGGAGGAGAACCCAGAGAACAAGTACCTTGAAAAGGCTCTTGATCGTAGTGTAGCTGCCCGTGCTGCTGTTCTGAATGGACATGGAGACGACCGTTATAAGGATAGTGGGTTCGTTGCTGATGGTTTCAACAGTATTCGGCACTACTACGAGTCTGATCTGGTAGAAATCCTTACCTTCTACGGAAGTGTATACGATCAGGAGGCCCAGAAGTACCACAGTAACAGGATTATCACGGTACTCGACAGGGCTTTTGTACTGGACAATGCACAAAACCCCAGTTGGTTAGCAGGCTCTCCTATATTCCATGCAGGCTGGAGGCCCCGTCCAGACAATCTCTATGCTATGGGCCCACTAGACAACTTGGTTGGTATGCAGTACCGTATCGACCACCTAGAGAACCTCAAGGCAGACGTATTTGATCAAATTGCCTACCCGATCCTGAAAGTAAGGGGAGACGTAGAGGACTTTGACTTTGAACCAGGTGCTCGTATATACATGGGTGAAGAGGGTGATGTAGGTTACCTAGCTCCTGATGCCACAGCACTACAGGCCGACATGCAGATTGCGGTTCTGGAAGCTAAGATGGAAGAAATGGCCGGTGCTCCAAAGCAGGCGATGGGCTTCCGTACTCCGGGTGAGAAGACCGCATTTGAAGTACAGATGCTCCAGAACTCAGCCTCCCGTATCTTCGAGCATAAGACAGCCCACTTTGAAAGAGTATTCCTTGAGCCTGTCCTAAACAATATGTTGGAACTGGCAAGACGTAACCTGAATATTTCTGATGTTATCCGTTCACTGGACGCAGACTTCGGTGTTGAAATGTTCAAGACAATTACCAAAGACGACATCTCGGGTAACGGCAAGATTGTTCCTATTGGTGCCAGACACTTTGCTGAACGAGCACGAAGGGTGCAGAACCTACAGCAGTTGTATCAACTTAAACTGGCTGATCCTACTGTAGCTTCACATATGTCTGGTAAAGAGTTTGCTCGTATCCTGTCAGAAGAACTTGGGGAACCGACCCTGTTCAGTGAGAACGTGATGGTCACAGAACAGATGGAAACACAACAGGCCCTGCAAGAGGCCGATGTACGGAACCAAGAAGACCTTATGACCAAACAGGAGTTGGGAATCTAATGCCGGTGGTGAAGAAGAAAAAGAAAGTTGTGACGACGCCTAATAAAGCATGGGCCAATAAGAGCTTCGTCGATAAAGTCTTTAGCACCCTTAGTGAAGGTTTTCCCATGGTCCGAAAGATGCACGGGAAAAAGAAATAATGCACTCTGCATGGCTAAAGGGTTTAACCGGACCTGCCAAAGAACAACGGAAAGAAGAAATTCTCAGACATCGGAACGCATTTGATGATCTGAAAGAAGTCCTCGAAAAGAACTATCGAAAGAAAGCGTCTATTCGAGACTATGGTGAGCCCGGATGGGAACACCGTCAAATAGCAGCTAACGAGTACAATGCTGTGCTTGATGATCTGTTGAAACTCTTATCACTAACCAAGGTGAAATAATGTCAATCTTTGAAGAAACTCCAACCACGGAGACCGAGCCGACACAATCATATGTCGATCAACTTGTACAGACTAAAGGAACTAACTGGAGTGACCCCGAGGTACTAGCCAAGGGAAAGCTCGAAGCAGACACCTACATAGAGTCTCTGGAAAGTCAGCTTTCCGAAATGCGGGACGATATGACTAAACAGGACTATGCTGCTCAGTTACTTCAGGAGCTAGGTAAGGCTACAGACCCCAGCACTGTGAACCAAACTCCTTCTGACCCAGATACTGCTGGCACTCAAGACCCTTCTACACCAGTAGGGCTAAGTGAGGAAGACCTGAAAAGCCTTGTCGATAAAGCACTCTCTGATAAAGAGAAGCAGACGGTTACTACACATAACCAGAAGCTTGTCGAAGAAGAACTGACAAAGCAGTTCGGTACTGAGGCTCAGGCCGAAGTCAATAAGAGAGCACAAGAGTTGGGAATGCCTCTGGAGCGTATGCAAGAAATTGCCTCTGAGTCCCCTAATGCCTTCCTATCCCTGATGGGACAGCCTACCCGGAACTTTGAGCCGATGGTTAACTCAACTGTTCAAACTGAGAGTGTAACTTCACAAGCCTCTTCTGACAGGAACTGGGGATACTACCAGAACCTTAGGAAGGAAAATCGTAATCTTTACTATTCACCTAAGATGCAGCAACAAATGATGGAAGATAAGTCTCGTCTTGGTGAAAGGTTTGGAATCTAGGAGAAACCTAAATGTCTATGACAACTGGTAACATGTCTCTCCTGACTCGTACCGATCTTTGGTCTGCCGAGCTTAAGGAGATTCTGCGTGACGAGATGCAGGCACAGAAATACGTCCGAATGTTGGACGGTTTCGGTGACGGCAATACTCTGAACATCCCGTCAATTGGTCAAGCCCAAGTTGACGACTATTCAGAAGATACTGATGTAGTCTATCGCCCGATGGACACTGGTGAGTTCACGTTCACCATTGATCAGTACCTGTCCTCTGCTTCGTACATGACGAAGAAAGCTGGTCAGGATGCCTTCTACGCCAACGAAATGATGAGCCGTTTTGTTCCTGAACAGGAACGGTCAATCATGGAGCACTTTGAGACAACTACTCTGGCTGCCCCTGAGTCTGGTGTATCGGCAAACTCGAACGAGTCCATTGACGGTGTTGAGCACCGCTGGGCTGGTGGTAACTCGGGCGTCGTTGAGGTTGAAGACTTTGCCCGTGCTCTTCATGCACTGAAAAAGGCTAACGTACCTCAGCGTAACTTGGTTGCTATCGTCGATCCTTCGGTGGAGTACACCATTAATACCCTGTCAAACTTGGTTAACGTATCGAACAACCCCCAGTGGGAAGGGATCGTTTCGTCTGGTATTGCTTCGGGTATGAAGTTTGTCCGTAACATCTTTGGCTTCGACGTTTATACCTCGAACTTCTTGGCTGACGTTACTGACTCTGCTCTGCCTGACCGTGACGATACCACGGTGGACTTCTCGTCTACCAACGGCAAGGCAAACCTGTTCTTCTCGGCAGATGGTGCTGTAAACCCATTCGTGGGTGCATGGCGGCAGGCTCCCGAGGTAGACTATGAGTACAACAAAGACAAGCAACGTCACGAGTGGGTGACGACTGCTCGCTACGGCGTTAAGCTCTATCGTCCCGAGAACATGGTTGTTATTCCAACTATTGACACAGTTTAAGGGAGGACTAGAAAATGTCTTACACTAACTCAGATGGACTGTACGTCCTGACTAATGGTGGAGCCGGTGTTGCTAAGGATGCTGGTGTTACTACTGAAGTAGCAAAGAAGACTCTGGTTGCAAAACTGGACCTGACTTCTGATAAATCAGTGGTAGCTAATGATGCCTTCATTCCGGCAGGCTCCTACATCACTTCTGCACATCTCGTAGTTACTACGGCTGCTGCTGGTGGAACATCCATCAACTTTGGTCTTGCTGACTCGGATGCTACAGCTATTGATGCCGATGGTATTGATGCTGCTGTAGCCACCGCTGCACTTGCTGCCGATAAGGCAGTGGTATGTGACGGCGCTCTGGTCGGCGGTGCGGATGGTGTCGGCTCTGATGATGCCTATGTGACCACCGCTAACACTGGTACGTTTACTGCCGGTGTTGCAACTTTGGTGATCGAGTACATCGAAGTCTAAGAAAAAGAGGGACCCCTACGGGGGTCCCTCACTTTACCCTTGACAGGATTGAAAACTCCTGTATAATTCTTTCTAAGGAAGGTTCCCAGAAATGGTTCAACATTCATCTCTCACTGGTTCTGAGTGCCATGAGCCAAAGGGTGCTGACACGGCCACCTCCGGTGATGTCTTTGTAACAGATGGCTCAGGCTCGGGCTCTTGGGGAAAACCTGTTCTTCAGGGTTTTGAGGACTACAACGATACAGGCTCCTCCCAGAGCCTCACTAGTGGCTCTTTTATTGACATTACTAATGATGGTGCTGGTGCAGACACTAACACCACTTACAAACTTCCCGGTTCAACTGGTATATGGGATACGGCCTCCGACCAATTCGACTGGGCTGCTGGCCAACTGTCTGTAGGGGATACGGTCGATATTCGATTTGACTTCTCAATAACCACTACGGGTGCAAACGACGAAATTGCTATCAGGATGGACCTAGCTCACGGTCACGCATCAGAGTACACACTGGAGATAGACCGGAGGATTTACAAAACTGCCGGTACATACGGTATCATTAGATGGGTAGGTTTCTACATGGGAGACACCACAACCCTAAACAATCCAGCTAAGATTGCTATGTACACGGACTCTACCGGCAACTCAGTCGTATGTAACGGTTGGTATGTCAGGTCTTCCCCTCGTACTATTTTCACGGAGTAACTTAAATGAAGTCAACCCTCCTGCAAATCGTACAGTCGATACTCTCTGACATGGACGCAGAGGATGTAGACAGCATTTCTGACACCGTAGAGGCTCAACAGATTGCCTCCGTTGTCGAGGATACCTACTACAATATTATCTCTGGACGTGAGATACCAGAGCACATGGTTCTGACTACACTCACCTCTCTAGGAGACTCCTCTCGTCCAACCCACTTCTCCTACCCATCCAACACCAAGTCTCTTGAAAGGGTGGAGTACAATATAACAACTGACTCGACACCCCGCTGGAGGGATATCCGGTACGTTAGTCCAGACTATTTTATAGATAACATGAGCGGATCGGAGACTGCTGTATCAACTGTAGTCAACTCCATTCCTATCTATATCTGGAATGACAAGATGCCCTCGTACTACACGTCCTTTGATGATAACTACATTATCATGGACTCCTATGATGCCTCAGTAGAGACTACTCTACAGGCGTCTAAGGTAAGGGCCTTCATTACAGAGTTTCCGACATTCTCCCAGACAGACGGTTTTGTACCTGATCTGGATGAGACACTCTTCCCTTACCTTCTTGCTGAGTCCAAGTCTGTATGTTTCTCAATCTTTAAGTCAGGGACTGATCCGAAGATCGAGCAGGCCGCACGTAGGTTGAAGTCTTATGTACGAAACGACTTACACAAGACTAAGGTAGCTAACAACAGGGGAAGGCCGGGTTACGGAAGATGAAGATTGAATACAACACAGAGAACCAGACCTGTGTGCTAAAGTCGGATAGGATGAACTCGGAAATTTTGGTCCAGAAAAAACCAAACGATCATCACTTCTTTGAAATAAAGTTCAAGAAGGGTTCAGTACCAAGCGAGATAAGTGGGAGGTACTCTAGTATTCCAGCAGGGATCAAGGCTGTTGAGCAGTACTTAAAGAACAAAAAACCTACCGCTGCTGTTCGTAGGGACGCTGTAACTGAGGAACGGAAGAAACGTAATGGCTCAAAAAATCGGACAGAAGGTAGTCAACACATTTATCAAGGGTCTGATAACTGAGGCAGGTGAACTCACCTTCCCAGAAAATGCTTCGATTGACGAAGATAACTGTGTCCTGAGCCGTGACGGTTCTCGTAGACGTAGGCTTGCTGTAGAGTATGAGACAAGTGCGGTTGACTCCACCTTTTCTGTGGGGGCCGGTGACGCTTTTACTACAGTTATATGGAAAAATGTAGGGGGTATTGCTGGTAAGGACTGGATGGTAGTCCAGACCGGCACTACCCTCTATTTTTATAAGACGACACAAGAACCCTACTCTGGTAAGCAGCTAACTAGTCTGAGTGTTGACCTCAGTACCTTTATGGCAGCTTCGTCAAGCTATGTTCCTGCATCAACCAAGATCGAGGCTACGTCCATCGACGGTAATTTGGTTGTTGTTTCTCCTGCCCTCGAACCCTTCTACATCTCTTACACCAGTGACACAGTGATATCTACCACCCAGATTAGTCCAAGGGTACGGGACTATATCTGGCAGAGTGACAAGACTGTTATGAATGAGGAGGCTTCCAGCCCCTCGATGGCTCGTATGTATGACACGTCTAATTCCGGGTGGACTGGAGAGAAGGGGTCGGCAGCACTAACTACTTTCAAGACAGCCAACTCCTCAAACTATCCTCCTCTCACTCATCCGTGGTCCAGTGGTAAGGACACAAGTGGTAACTTCTCAGAGGCCGAGTGGCAAAAAGTATACTCCGGCACGTCTATTATCTCTAATGGTCATTTCATCCTTGACTTCTTTGATAAACAACGGGCTGCTGCACATAATGCTACCGTCGAGGCCCAGCCAGACACTCTAGACTCCTCCCTTGATACGACAGAGGATAGCCGCTTCAAGACTGTTGTATCTTATTCAGGACGTGTCTTCTACTCAGGTCTGGAGAGTGCTCAAAACTCTGGTCGTGTGTTGTACTCCCGAATACTAGACAGTATTTCGGAGGTGGGTGACTGCTTCCAACAGAACGACCCTACGTCAGAGGAGTTCTCCGATCTCCTAGACACAGACGGTGGGGTGATTAATATCCCCGAAGCAGCTAACATCCAGAGGATGTTTGTGATGGGGCCTTCCCTTGTTATCTTCGCAGAGAATGGTGTCTGGGCAATTGGGGGTATCGACGATGTTTTCTCTCCCACAGGTTACTCAATAACCAAGGTATCCTCTGTTGGTATGAATAACAATAAGACGATGGCTGACATGGACGGTGCGCCTGTCTGGTGGTCTAAGACTGGTATCCACACCCTAATCCCCGACGAAGTGTCTGGAAGACTACAGGAACAGAACCTGTCAATCTCTACTATCCAGACATTCTTCGACGACATTGACGGTAATGCAAAGCAACAGTGTCAGGCCGTATTTGATAAGATCAATAAACGTGTATCTTGGTTCTACCCGGACAACGGTGAATCTCTGGTCAATAAGAAGAACAATGTACTCCTACTGGACCTTGTTACCCAGAGTTTCTATCCATGGACTATTGGAGATGAGGCAGAAACCACTGACTATATTATAAGTGGTCAGTACTTTGAGGCATTCGGATCAGAACTGATTGACTTTGATGTTACGAATAATGCCGGGACTAACCTAACTAAGAACGATAACACAACAGAGATTACCGTACAGCGTCGATCCCAACTGTCACAGTCTGACTCTGCTCTTGCCCTAATGGTGTATAACAGTGCCACAGGAAAAATGTCGATTGCCAACTTCTCCGGCACAGACTTCCTTGACTGGGGTTCCGCTGAGTACACCAGCTTTGCAGAGGCTGGCTACGACTTCCTCGGTGATCTGGTTCTGAGAAAGACTGCACCCTACATCCTAGTCTACCTCCGTCCCACTGAAGAGGGATGGTCTGATAATGGTGACGGTACATACAGTGTAATCAGGGACTCGTCTCTAAAAGTCTCCACCTTCTGGGATTTCCGTAAGACTACATCCTCTGATCCCCAAGAGGCATACCGTAGGAAATTTGTTCCTGTTGTTGATGCAGGGGACTTGACAAACTTTGATTATCCTGATAACATTGTAGTTACACGATTGAAATGTAGGGGAACAGGTCGAAATATGAGGATCAGGTTTGAATCCTCATCGGGTAAAGACTTTGTTCTACTTGGGTTTGGGGTGCTTACAGGTGTTAACCGAAGATACTAGGTTTTTCAGGGGAATTGAGGGGGATGGGTTTGAAGTTTCTCTCGAGTACAACGAACAGGTTTTATTCGTCCATCTAGACAGGGTGACAAAGATGAACACCAAAACCTTCAAGAAGATAAGAGGGTTCTTGGAACAGGCTTATGAGATGTTCTCTATGCTAGGTTACAAGGCCATCTTCACTTGTGTACCTGACGAGAGAGAAGACATATTAAGGCTCGACAGGATGCTAGGGTTCAAGCCTTTTGCCAAACTTAACGAGAACAGTACTATTCTAATCTACGAAGGAAAATAAAATGGGGTTGGAACTATCAGCAATTCTTCAGATCGCCGGACTTACTACCTCGGTAGCAGCCTATGGACAGCAACAACAGGCTGCTAGGAAACGTACCGAGGCAGCAAAGATACAGAACAGACGTTCTCAGGTTTCGGCCATTAGAGAGGCCCAGATTGCTCAGGCTCGTCTTGGAGCACGGGCAAAGGCCTTGGGAGTATCCACGGGTACTATGGCTAATCCTCTGGCAGGACAGCTTAGCCACAGCCTAGGGACAACAGGTATGATAAGTGGCTTAGGTGTAGAAGCAGGCCAACTCCAGTCAAGTGCCGCAGGTCTTTCGGCCTTCGGAGATGTCTTGTCGGGTTTGAGTACGGTAGTTGACTGACAACATAATGAAACCAAGTACTCATAAAAACAAAACGAGAGGCCTACTTGAGGGTCTTGGTAACGGTTAAGGTACTGAAAGGATTTCTCTGTGAAAGAACTTGGCCAAGAACTCTCCTTCGGTACACTAGGGGAAGAGCCAGAGAAAAAGGTTAAGGCTCCCGAGAAGGATAAGTTTCGGGACCAGCACTCTATTGTGGTTACAGGTAAGTTGTCTGATGAACTGACCCTTGAAGATACAGCCCGTATCCATGCCGAAGGCTCTATGGCAGTAAGGGCATCACTTGATAAGTCTATAGAAGATGAACGTCCGGTAGGAGAGGCTGCTGAACATGCCATAGATCAATCAAAGAAAGCCACCCTACTAAACGTAAACGACTACGTTGCTGCTCAGGTTGAGTCTCTACGAAACGAGGATGAAACCAGTCTGGAGAGTATGTCTGCACTGAAAGTTCAGTACATTATCGAGGCCATTGACATTACTTTGCAGGAACAGACCAATCAGTACGGAGTAATTGCCAACTTTGCCGACCGGTACTTTGTCTATGAGCCTCTCTACGAGTCTTGGTTGAAGATATTCGGAGACTCTGACCTAGAACTTGCTGACGAAATCTTCGGTAAAATTGCCGGGAGTACTACGGTAGACGAGTTCAAGACCTACTTTGATGATCTGATTGAGTTTACTCTGAAAGAGGGTGCTCTCCTCGACAAGTCTCCAGAGGCCCTAGCAGAACTACAGACTATTGCTCTGACTATGGGTAACAAAGATGTCCTAGAGGTTATGCAGATATATGCCCTCGTTGACGTTCTGGGGTGGGTTCCTATAGCTGGTCAGGTGGCAAAGTCTGGAGCAAGAGGATTATCTAAAGTAGCTGTTTCTGGAGCACGTAGGGCTCTCCTAAAGAATGCCATGGAGGTCGCAGCAAAGGCCCCTTCAAAGACAGTAAACGAGGTTGTCGAGTCAGGTCCTACTGTTGCCACACAGGTGGGCCGTTCTGCCCGGTCTATAGAGAAGGCAGAGGAAGCCGCAGTAAAGATTGCTGGACACACAGACGATGTAGAAAACCTGGGTACTCTCGGCCCGATGGCTAACAACCCCGTGTCAGGCAAGGCTCCCTTCCACCCTACAGTACAGTCTGGTATCGAAGATACAACAGCCAAGACACTAACGGGTGAGCTACTGGAGTATGCCCGCAGAGCACTTAGTGGTGGTCTTGATGTTGATGCTGTTGCTAGTGCTACACGCAAGAGGGTAGAGTACCTCTCAGGCTCCGTGTTCAACCGTAGTTTACATAACTACTCCTTTGACCCATTGACAGGTCGTCTTAATACTACCTTTGGTAGGGTGGATAATGGACAGCCCCTGAGTAAGAGTCAGGCAGAGAGGCTAGCCAAACGTATCCCCGAAGCAAAGGTAGTCCCTTCTTCTGAGAAGGGTAAGTTCTTAGTAGAGGTAGAGGATGTAATCAATACAGACGATCTGGTCTTTAATCTCGATCCTGCCAGTACTATTACAGGCATGGTGTCAAAGACTGTGGCCGAGGCAATGAGGGGAATGGGTACCCTATCCACCTATGCTAGGGATGTAGACCGTCTGTCTAGTCTGGCAGAAAGGGCCGAGACAGGTCTAGCCAAGGTAGAAGGGAAAATCCTGAAGGAACTAGAGAAGGACATGAAGAAGCTATCTGGTAAACAGATAGAAGATGTTGGTGAGGTTATCTCTATTCTCCAGTCCGAGGACTTGGTACGACAAAAGAGTTGGTTGACTGAGGACCAGTTCATCATTGAATGGGCTAAACTCCACGGAAAGCCTCCCTCCCAGAAAGTTATCGACGGCTACCATGCGACAGTACAGGCCAGTGAACTGGCTTACATGGTCCAGTCCACCCTCCTCATTGGTAGGATGCACAATCAGGGTTTCCGGTCTATCCGAATTACCCTAAACAAAACATCTGACCACTATGTTGCAAAAAAGGTTAGCCAAATACCCGAGGACGTAGAGTACGTCTGGAATGCTGCCGATGGTCAGTTGATTAAACGTAGTAATATTGGAACGCCACGGAACATTTTCAAGGTTGCTGATGAACTGGAGGGTGGATGGGGTTCTACCCGCTACGTAGTAGATACAGATGAGATACACCACCTAGAGCCTACCGACGTACTAGGGTACAATGCGGGTGGACCTCGTACCAATCCTACTGCCGAATACTTTGTTGTGTTGTTCAGTGAGGCGAATGAGGTTCTTAACGTAACTCTTTCTGCGTCTACCCGTAAACAGGCAGAGACTGCGACCAGACAGATGAGCCTTCTGATCGACGCAGAGAAGGCAGGAAACCTTAGTGACGATGTTGTAAAGGCTAACAACGACTGGAACCCTCTGATTGAGACAGCCGATGAATTTAGTAAGTTCGTCAAGGAGAGGGGTATCGACGTAGATAAGGTGTCTACCACTCGTTTCAAAATGAGGGGCGACACTGCTTTTGTATCAGAGGGTGATACATTTGTGCAGGGTGGTACTCTTGACGACTTCCACCTATTCCATAATAAACGTAAGGACAAGGTTCTTACTCACTTTGGTGGAGAGAGGACGTACAACGACAACCCCATCAAGTCTATTATGTCTCAGGTGAATACCTCCAGCAGGAAGTTAGCCTATACACAGTACAACCAAGCAGCTACGGTGTCCCTCGGACGGAAAGTAAAGAACATCCTTGACCCCCAAGGGGCTATCCATAAGGGCTACACCGATAAGGACTACCTAGACCTTCTCGATACCCTCAAGGCAGGTAGTGCTACCCCAGAGATCAGACGGTTGAAGGAACTGAAACGTATCTTTGAACTACGTTCCGGTGCCAAGGGCTTCGGTGACGAGACACTTGAGAGGTGGATACAAAATATATCTGGGGGTATACAGGATGCCACGAAGATAGACATGAGGATTGGCAACCCTGTGGGCCTAGCGAACAGGTACTCTTTCTTCAAGACCTTCGTGTTTGACCCCTTCCAGTTGATACTCCAAGGCCTTCATGCTCCTGTTATTATGGTAATGGCTGGTACTGATGGTGTCAAGGGAGCACACCTCGGCTGGAAGCTGATGGGTTCTCTCGATCTGAAACCCGGTAAGGTTATGGACGAGTGGCTCAAGAAACATGCCAAGTCCTTTGATATGTCTGTTGAGGAACTGAGGGAAGCCCGTCAACTATTTGTAGACATTGCCCGGTACGAGATTACCAGCGAGTCCATTGCTGAAAGCTACCAAGGAGCCGCCGGAGCACTTCGTCCTCGCAGTAAGACGGGACGGGCTACTACACACAGTGTTGGTAAGGTATGGGATAAGACCCGTGATACTGGTATGGTCTTCTTCAATAAGGGTGAGCAGGTCAGCCGTACTACTGGATTTGGTGCTGCTCTTATGAAGTACCGGAAACAGTTTCCGGGTGAGTCTCTCACCACACCAAAGGCCCGTGACTGGATTTCAGCCAAGGAACAGGCATACACTCTCCGTATGAGCCAAACCAACCGTGGTGCTATCCAACAAGGTATCGGTAAGATGCCCACTCAGTTTATGTCTCATATGTTCC
>Ga0098052_1000675_pt1 | contig 21496 bp, 28 predicted proteins | sample 15_taG_FD_81591 | JGI IMG/M metagenome (GOLD analysis project Ga0098052, IMG submission 81591) | Marine viral communities from the Subarctic Pacific Ocean - 15_ETSP_OMZ_AT15312 metaG | ecosystem: Environmental > Aquatic > Marine > Oceanic | place: Pacific Ocean | collected 2015-01-18
ATCCACCTCCTGTGGGTTGTCCTGTAAGGTATAGCGATAAAGCGGATTACCCGACCAAAAAAACAAAACAATGGAGATGAAAAACAATGGAAATGAGTGCAGAATATGAAGTGAAAGGTGAATGCGTGTGGGTATCACTACACAAAACGAAGTGGGAATTAGATGAACTGATAGAATTAGTAAAACAAATACAGGAGGATTCACAATGAGTGAAAGAGAATTAAGAGGAAATTGGCATAATGTTCATAAAATGTGGACTATGTGGGGAAAGGGAGATAAATGCCCTTGTCCTAATTGCGAGGGAGAAGAATGAAGGATATTACCGAAATGACACTTGAAGAACAAGTGCAACATTTAGAAGATTTAAGAAAAAAATTGGAGGAAAAACAATGATTAACACAAATATAAATGAAATAGAAACCCAAGCGACCCAAACCTACCATATGGTAGTTATTGGTGATATAACCGAGCGAACAAAGACCCACCTGACTGTGCGTTATCCTGCTTTGAGCAGTGATAAAACATTGGTGATTAACCGTAGTGAAATGGGGGCGAGTGGTTCAACAGGCATAATTCAACAAGACCTAAACCAACAATCCAGCATACGGGCTTTTTCATTCAAACGGGCTTTATGCCCAACCTGTGAAGGAAACAATGATGGCGATTCAAAAAAGCGTCAAAGAATAACAGAAGTGGATGAATCGGGAAACCAAAACATTACAATCCACAAATGCCCTACCTGTGATGGTAAAGGCACATTAACTTCATTCCCTGCTGATATGACCCCTTCAATTGAACCTGAATGGGCTGACATAGTGGGCGACCTTGAATTGGGCTATGCCCCAAGTCATATGCAACCTACCTTTGCATCAGCGTTTGCTGGTAAAAGAGGGGGTAAAATGGATGATTGGAATGTTGAAATAGTCAGCAAACCATTGATGGCTCTTACACCGACAGGGGTAGCGAAGCCAGTCAATCCACCGATTTATCAACATTTCAATGAGCAATATGCTTCTGAGGAACACCCTCATGGTTTGCAGATTGGGCGAACAAAGACTGATTCTTATTACACAATGCAACATCATGAAGCCCTACAACCATACATCGACCTTTGTGATAAATTAGACCTACCTTATACTACCTACGGTGCTAATTATGGTTGTGATGCTTATATGGATATTATGCTGGCTGAAAACGGCACTAAAAAAGAAATTATGGATGCTCTAAGGATAGCAAAAACAGATGGCGTTGAAGGAAATTATGATTTTGGTGGCTCTAATTCAGTGACAAAAAACCCCGCTGGTGTCATCAAGTTCGGAGTTCAAATACATCATTCATTTGATGGTTCATTATCAATGCGAGGTATATGTGAACGGGTTGCATGTTTGAATGGTATGATTAGCGAGGAAACACTTGACATTTTATCAATTATGCACAAGGGCAATATGGCTAAAATGGATTTAGGCAATTTGGCTGAAATGGTATTGAAAGCCGCTATTGAAATGTGGAAGGAAATGAGTTATGTTGAAGGGATGAACAACATTAACTTGAATGACAATGATTTTGAAAAGTTATTGGTGGTGCTTGAAGAACGAAAGATTATCATTTACCCACGATTGGGGCAAAAAGGTAATCTAATCGGGGGGCAAACTTTCCGTAATGCTACTCAAGGTTGGTCTGACCCTACTCAAGAATGGGTTGCGGTTGGTGGTGAACATGATGGCGAAGTCAATTCATTATATCATGCCTACAATATCATTTCAGGCATCCATACTTGGCGACCTGCGGTTGCAGATGCTCATGGTTCAATCGGTGCTGGCAATAAGGCCATTGGGCAAGACCGCACACACTCACAGATGGCTAAAGGGCATAAAGTATTCCGTGAATTACAAGATAGCGCAGTAGAGGCGTTTGAGGCAACACACGGTCATACCCCTAATGCTCAAGAAATCAACGAATATGTCGAAGCAAACGGCATACCTATGCTAAATGCTATCCAACCTACTGAGGCAGGTCATTACCTACCTGAATTACTAAGTGTTGTTGGTGATGACGGCAATTACGCTGAGGCTCAATTGACTATCGGTTATTCTCCAAAGGAGATGATTAAATGATTACTATGATTGAAGAATTAGTCAAAAGTGCTATCAAAGCACCCGCTTCTGAAACCAAAGACAAATGGCTTGAATTAGCACTAAAAGGATTACAGGAAATGAAAGAGAAAATGGAGAGATTATTATGAGCATGATACCCCCCAAAATACCAGTAAAGGTTGTATTCCGTAAAGCACAAAACCCCTTTGAGGGAGGTCTAACTGGGCCTTTGGCTGATAAAATTATCAAGGAAATCGCAGTGCCTATTTATGGGGTAATGCCTTATTTGCCTATTGGTCCTGCTGGCGATAGAAGCAAAGCAGATAACTTGGTCCGTGTTTTTATTCTTTATCCTGATGGGGGTCAAGAAGAAGCAGCAACAGATTACACAACGCTAATTCAACGCACTAACCCCGCCAGCCCCGATGAATATGCTAAGTTAAAATTGGCTCTTGAGAATCATGGGTTTGAGGTTGAAGCAATAAAGGCTACTAACATAAACCATGATGCGCGGAAATCAATTGATATTGAGAAGGTCAGGGACATTGTTAGGGAAGCACTGGAAGAAGGTGCAAAGGCATTAAGTGATGCCGCGGCAGATATACAATCTGAGCCTATTGAAATTAACTTTGATGTAGTGAATGATGATTTAGAATCAGGCGGCGGTGTTGGGTCCGAATCTTTTACGGAGGAATGGGCATAATGAATCGTAAAAAAACCAAAGATTCAGCACAAATGATTGGCTTTGTGAAGCAAGTTATGGAGGTCGGTGAACAATTATCTGCTAAAGGGTTGATTGATAGATTACTCACTTTAAGGGGAACAAGAAACCCTATCAACAACAATACCATCACGATGAGAAACACCCCAATACGGGGTGGCGTTGCGCCGTTATTGAGAAGCGACCCAATGTGTTTTGAAAAGGCAACCAACCCTCATACTCAAAAAGCATACCAGCCTATTGTTTGGAGGCGAATAAAATGACCCCAAGTGGTTTTCAAGAACAGGAATGGGATTGTAAGCCGAATGGCCGAGGTAATTTACGTGCAAAGAGCATTTGGGTTGCTTTCAGGTTGGCTACTGGTATTCCTCCTTCATTGATGGTGTATTTACCACCGAATAGGTGGGTCGAAGGCGAAGATGGAGAAAAAAAGGAATGGAGAAATCAAGCCGAGTGGGTGATTCACCACAAATGGGGGAGATTTACTTTTAGAGGCAAAGGGAAAACAATTGCTGAAAATATACGCGCGGGGGGCTTCTTACGAAAAAAGTAATTAGACCTCCTTTGCCCCCTGAAGGGGCATTGGTGTATGAAGAAATCACCGAGGAATACACATACCAAGTGTTTGAGGAAGTATAAGAAGGAGGAATAAGAATGGAAACGAAATGGATAAATCACGGAAATGAAGGAAGCGTAATTGGTAAAGGTGGCTTAATGGCACTTTTTACTGATTGTGAATTACGAAAGGGCAAAGTGGGTGGCGTCAGGATGACACAAAAGGAAATCACCAAATACAGAAACAAGCAGGAATCATATTATTTTTACGCTTGCCCTGAATGTATTGATTATGACAAGGTGGATATGAACATCAAGCAATTGCTACGCTTCGATTTGAATGCACGAAAAGGAGATTGTATTGATTGTGGGGTTATTGAATTACCAAAATGGATGACCGAATCAACAATATATTTCAATGATATAGCAAGTAAAGACAATTATATTGCTGGTCGGAGAGCGCATTTGCGCCACCACAGACCCATTACCCGCGCTTACACTCCACAGAAAGAGCAATTTACCCCCTCTCTCAATCAAGATATTTGTGGTGATGGTTGTGGCTGCCCTATGGATGAAACAGGCAATCCTACAAAATACAATAACTATCATGGAATCATATATGATGTAGGGACAATTGAGGGAATGAATCATCTTGGCCCTAATGGTGAATATGTCCTTAAGGACAGACACCTAAAGAAACATATTCGCCTACCAAATGGTGAGTTCACTGAAAGCAATTGGGTAATGCCAGCAGATGAAGTCTTTGTCAAAAACATGGGTTGGATAAAAACACAAATAATCAGGAGGGAAAACAATGCCGAAAGTCTTTGAGATAGAAGAATGTAATGGTTGTTTTGAATGTGCATGGTGGCGAGCATACAACGGCGGAGAAGGAGAAGCAATAAAACCCTGTCCGAGAATAGAGGGGATGAAAAATGACTGAGCCTTCCGTATTGCCCGTTCCCCCAATGTATAACTGGCAGAAAAAAGCCCTTGCTATATGGCAACAATTACACTTGACCGATGAAACCTCAATGACGGTTGCCGCCGTCACGGGGTCCGGCAAAACCCGACTTGCTCTTGAAATAATGGAAGATTGGTTAAAATACAGTGAAATACCTGAATGGGATTTTGTTGATTTAGTCACCATTGTAGTTCCTACTAAAGCCTTGATGATTCAATGGCGAGATTGTTTTATTGAATGGGGCATTCCGGGGAATCTTATAGGGCGGATTGGGGGAGGCTCAATCAAGGGATGGGCTAATAAGCCAGCCCCATGCTATAACATTGTTTCATTACAAACATTAGCCAAAGGCAAACCCGATTATATGTCAGCCTTTGATGAAAGAACCAATCACTTAGTAATTGTTGATGAATGCCACAATCTTAGAGGTAAGAAAATGCGCGAAGCACTATCGGTAGAGAATTGCCCGCGTTCTGCGGTGCTTGGCCTCAGTGCTACACCTCACCCTACTCCTGAAGCAAAGAAGGTCATTGAATCCCTTTGCGGTCCAATGGGGTATTCATATCGTTATGGTCAGGCATTGGCTGATGGTGTAATACCTCCCTTTGTAATAAATGCGATTCAAATACCATTGAATGCTATTGAAACAAATAATATAGATTACATCACCCGTCAAATCAAAAATGTGATGAAGGAAGCCAGTTATGAATCGGGTGCGGAAGCGCAGCGTTTGTATTCTATTGCCAAAGCATTAGGCACTAAGCGAAAACGAGCATTAAACCAATGCAAGAGCCGTTTTCATGTGGCTATGCGGATATTAGCCACACATGGGGCAGATACACCCACATTATTATTTCACGAATCAATAGACGATATAGAGCGTTTAGCACAAATGACTGACTACTTGAAGCCAGCACTTTATCACAGTAAAGGAAAAGGTGTTGCTGAATTAGAGCGTTTTGCTCTTGGGGAAACCAACCACCTATACTCATGTCTTGCCTTGACTGAGGGTTTTAATGTTCCGAGGGTTCAGGTGGCTATTATGATGAGTGGGCCAAATGCACCATTACGGCGCATCCAAACATTAGGGCGTTGCCTACGTGGAAACACCGATACTGTAAATGAAATCTATTTCCTTTATGTGCCCAATACTAAGGATGAAGAAGGGCTTTACAATCTTCTCAATACGGGGGATATACCACAAATGGTGAAGATTGGCGATAAAGAAATAAAGGTTGTGAAGCATTACCAATCAACACCAGCAGGGCTAATACCCATACCCCCTCCGACCCCACCTCAAGTATTTGTGGCGACTTCAAATGATACCGTTGCTTAATAACCCAATGGCCTTTAGTAAGGACATGGGCAGGAACAAGCACTATCTCGATTCTTTTAGGGCTAAAGTGCGTGAGAATGAAAGAGTCTTGCGTTATCGTAAAGGGGCTTGGTTAGATGTGCTGAGGGAGTTATCCGTTGATAGAGGGGTATTGCTTGGTAGTAGTCAATATGATAGTCTGAATGGTGTTGAAAAGGCAAAAGCCCTATGTGCTATTGATGAACATATACTTTTATGCCATAATATGATTAAGGATTTAACTAAACAAAATAATTTAATCCCTCAACATCGGGCTGGTTTTAAGCATCGTTGCCAGCGCATCAGGAATACAATTGCAGCACTTGATGATGAAATGCTTGGCTCTTTGGAGGAAATGTAATGTCTTGGGGTATGTATTCTGACGCGGTTCAGAAGTTCATTATGTCGGTAGAGGGACCATATCATAGTGGGTGGTATGATGTTTTGGTTGAGATATTGGCCGAAGTGGATATTAAACCAACACTGGCGACCATAGAAGCATCTCTAAAGAGTAGGGGTTATTATCGCCCAAGAGATAAGTGGGTTTGGTCCACGTCTAATGTCACCTACATGAAAACCCATAGTTCATATTATCAAATTAAAGTAAGAAAGGGTGATGGTAAGAATGAAATGTCCTGATTGTGAATATAAAATGGAAAATTGGCTATCGGGTAAGCACCCCATTACCAAAGAAGAAACCGATAGGTTGCGCTGCAAGTCTTGTAGGCGTTGGGTTTGGACCAAAGATGGAGGAATTATAAAATGAAATTAGATATAGGCGACTACAACCCACCCACCGAGCATGACATAATATGGGCTTGGAAATTATGGAATAGCCTTCGCTTACCTGATGCTTCTTTTAGAGGTGGAGTATGGGATATGCCCACAGTAGGGAGGTATATTAGGACTGGTGAAGCCCAATTGACCTTAACTGAGATTCATGGGCAACAAGATAGCGAAATGTGGAATAAACACGATTGGATTATATTACTTGGTCAGGCATTAGATTGGGAAATTATTACTGATAAAGTAGAGATAATTGATACCGAACCCCACCACCCTGATATGGCTAACCCCAAATTAGAAGATATTGGTAAAGTTCACGCTTGCCCTTGTGGTATGACTTATACTTTACTTGGGGCTAATACTGGTGAATTGAGGCTCATGGTTAATGAAGAAGGAAATTGCTTGAATCCGATTTGTAATATAGTGATACCGAAGCCCTTTGCTGGTGTATTATCCGTAGCGAATGATGCAGCCGTTATTGCTAAGGCCGAGGCCCAAGAAATGTTGTTTATTTCTCAGGATGAAGATGAAACACCTTTGCCGATTGAAATAGTATTCCCTGTGGTTTCAGAAGAAGAATAATTACAATAGAGTTATATACTCCACCTCCTGTGGGTAATCCTGAAGGGTAAGGAAGAATAGCCGACAACCGGAGGAATAATTGATGAGTAAAAAACACTTTAAGGCATTTGCCGAAGCATTGACTGATGAACAAATGAAAGGATTAGTAGGCGTGGGGGCGACTCTTAGGGAGTTCGGCAAAGCCCTTGAAGAAGCATTCTTGGCTCGCTTTGGGGTCCAGATGACCTGCGAAGAAAGAGCAGAAAATGAAGGGAAGCCCAATATACTCGCTAATCCTGTTATTGATGTTGAAGTTCCCGGAGTTATGTGTTTGATGCTTAAAGCCGCAGGTAATGAAGGTGGTAAAACACGCGGTCATGGTTATGCAAATGATGTAGGTTTAAGTGATAAGGTAAAGACTGGTAATGTGCCTCCTACCTTATTGGCTGAAATACTCCTTGACTCTAAAATACAACAATTAGGTGGGTCTATTGCTAATGCTGACTTGGTGAAAATACAAGAGGCATTAAAAGAATGTATGACAATTACAGACGGCAAGTTCGCTTTTGACAAAAAGAAAGCACCACCGCTAAATAACCCAGTAGAGGTTGCAGAATGGATGCAAAGCCTCAAGACTTCTTTTGTTGGCACTACAAACGGTGCAACCCATGTTGATATGGAGATTATACCCATACCCATTGAATATGAATCCACTGTTGAACCTATCAGCACATCAGGGCAAGGCATCCCATCCCAAACCCATGATGAGGCCCAACACTCTCGAAAGGTGGATGAAAGCCCACCTGTTGCTGCGGGTGGCTTTTTTGATTCACTTTTATTTCAGGGGGAATAAGAATGTTTAACGCAAGAGTAGAATACATTATACCTAATCAATTTGATAAGGGCAACGAGATACACCTGATTACCCAAGACTTACCAACCCTTGAGCGCATATTAAACATACGCGTCTTTCATGTCGCCCCTTTACAATCAGGGCACACTGGTTATTCAAAAAACGGTTTTTACTTAACAAAGAATGAGGCTGAAAAATTGCGAGATAATTTAGATGAAATACTTGACAACAATTTATTAGGAATCCCTACAATTAGTGATGAACCACGGGAGGAATCACAATGACTATCTTAGGAGGAACGGTAATGCCTAAAGGCCAGTTTATTGAGTTCGCCACCTATACTGCTGATGTGCATGAAGAAATATGTGGCGGTGATGTGGACCACATGGCCGGTAGCGAATGGAGAGAAGTCAAGAAATTGGTTGCTGAATGTGAAGCAGGATTGCACCCTGAAGTCGCTCTTATCGAAAGAGTAATCAATTACACAGAAGGAGATGAAGTAGTGGATAAAGACGAAGAAGAATTGTATAGAAACCCTCTATTCATTGGGCCTGATGGTGAATTGTTGGGGGTGATTGAATGACTAAAGACAAAACAGAAGAATACAAAATAATACATAGCCTACACCTATACACCTTCAATGTATCATTAGAGGGTTTTGCTTTAGATATATTTAACGAAGGTGATTTTTCAAACGCCATAGGCCCGCGTCAGGAATACATTAGAGATTTTTTCAATGCTATGCAGGTTGGTAAATTATGGGGTAAATTAGATTGTAATAATCGCCAACGACTAATTGAAGCATCACAACGCCGCTTCCCTTACCGTGGTGATTTTTGTTGAAACCCCCGAAGGCAGGTAGTGAAGAATGGTATTCTTACTACAAAGAAAAAACACACACATTAGGTAATGCTCTTAATTTACCTGAAATAGTATCGGAACAGGCGGCTATTTTATGGCGTAGTGCTTTAGCAGCACCACGTAGCCCTACTACTTTACTGGTTGATTGTTTATACATATGTGCTAAGTTATCGGGCAATCGAATTAGCATTAAGGAAATGAAGCGCACGACTAAGGAATTGTGGGGTAAAAGTGTGGGTGTTTTGCACCTTGACCGCCGTTCTCAAAAGTGGAGATGGATTTGGGATTATCAAGATTTAATTAAATCACTATATCCTGACGAAGCAGCATGGGATGATTTTGTAAGTGCATGGAAAGGTAATGTTGTTGATTCAGCCTACTTCAAAGAAGAATAGGTGTTGATATGCAAAAGAGTATTCCGTTTAAGACCGTAGCAGGGGCTTGCGCCCAAATGTTCACCAGTAAAGGCAAATGGAATGTTTCGCCGATTCAAGGTCTATTTAGGAATGCCCCTGACGAACAACCTCAAATGATTAGATTTTTTCATGGTAATGATGAACGACTCAACAACAAAATAAAAGAAGAAGATTTACATGAGATATTTTACATATTGACAGATATGTATGCTGATGAAGTGGTTGATGAGCCGGACATAATACAAATACTCGCAGATTTTAGTGAGGTTGATGAAATGGATTATGACCCCATGACCTTTAGTTATGTGTATGATAAAATAAAAAGAATACTGAATACTAATAGCAACCGGGAGAGAGCAATACTACTACGACCACTACTCAATCGCCTTACTCGCTATGAGATGTATTGGCTCTTGGTTATGATGAAAAGGGGGGTTGGTAATATCCGCCGCCGAACAATAATTCACGCACTGGCCTATGTTCATAAAATGCCCCCTGACCGAATTAACAGGGCAGCACAGTTAATACCACTACATGAGGTAGCCACCCATTTACTTGCCTCCAATGATTTGCCCTCTTGCCCCACCATTGGTGATAAAATGCTGATTCATTTACCCCCCACTTGGGATGATACTTCACTACCATTTTCAATGTGTTTTTTTGAATTGATACGCGGTGAGAGGCTAACCCTTCATGTGCATAATGACTTCACAAAATTATATGACCCAAATGGTATGGATATAGAAGATGAAGGTGAAGATTTACCCCAATTACTTTCTTTTTTACCAAAGGGCATTTACATGATTGAACGTGTTTCTCAAGATGATTTGCCAGTAAAGGTGGTTGATGTTTTATTTACCCCTGACGGCTTACATGACCTCCCTTTTTACAAAAGGCGTGAGTGGTTGTTCAAAAATTGTCATAAAATGTTCATTAAGGATATTGATAGGGTTGAAAATATGGCCCAAATGAAAGCCAAATTAACTAAAAAGGCATTGTGTTTTTTACACAATGGTAGAACAAAAGTGCATTATACCAACAGTAAAATGACTACCGTTAGATATTCAATGACTTATACTGGTGAGATATTCCGTCTTACAGCAGGTGTTTGGGTGCGTGATGAAATGAGGGGCTTAGTAATGAATCGGTGGCGTGTCAGCGCAAGAGATGGTATAGATGGCTACTACGAAGTGGGTATTATCCATAGTGAGAATTACCTCGAAAAACACCTCAAATCATACACCGACCCTGATGTTAAAGCGGTTGAAGGTAATGAGGCAGCAGTGACCAGCCCAGTATTTGTTGAAGTAAAGGTTCAATTTGCAGATTATGATGATAGAGGAATTATCATTCAAGGATATATTATAGCATTAGCACCTAAAGCGGGTATTAGTGATGTTATACCAGTAGATGAAATTGAATGGCTTATGGGGGATGAAGAATAATGCTCACCAGCGAAGAAGCCATTGAAGAAGCACTGTTTATGATTGAGTTTTCTAAAGACACCATGTTCTATATTAGGTGTGGCTTGAGTCAGAATAATCATACTGGTTATGAGATATTTCCTGTATGTTCAATATATTACCACAAAGACATACCTGAGAATGTGGTAAAAACATTAGAGGGTTTGGGGCTACCTATCCGCCACCGCTACAAAGAACCACAACATATTACTAAATTACTAAGGTTGTTCAAACCTTTTGAAAAATACACAAAAAACCCCGAAGGGTATGCAGATGTTAAAAAATGGAACGGGGCTATTCCCCCTCACAAGACACACGCCGACATACGCTTAATTTTGGAGATGTTAGAAAATGAATCTATTTGAAATTAAGGAATCAAACAACCAAGATTGGTTCAAGGTTTGCCCCAATGCAGACCCCGTGGTGATTGGTGATGAAGCACTAAGGGCATTTGATTTGGTTGCTTTGTTTGATTTAGAGGTAGATAGAGAGATAGTGAGAAAAGCCCTCAAACATGGGGGTGGCCTTAGCAGGTCATTTTTAATAAATACTCTACATACAACATATCCTCACAACCAAGCAATAATCATCATAGCACGTGAGATGCTACACAAGGTCCCTGATTCTATGTTGATTGATGCTTTGGCTTTAGCCCATACACCCAACGGCCACAACCAAATACGCTTCCCTACCAAAATAAAAAAACCAATTCCTTCATCACTACTACAAGCATTTGGATTAAGACCAAGCGAAAGTGCTTGGTTTAATTTACTCGCCAGTAATAAATCTTTCATTCGGCTTGTAGCAAGTCAAATAAAACCCAAAGACTGGAAACACTTACCCCATAATAAAGGAACGCTATTGAAAACGAAGCAGAAAAAGGCTACTGCGAGCCAACAAGCACCCAAAGGAGAGGGTTTTCTATGGTAGGGGTATTCTTATATGCAATCCCCTTTTGGGGTGAGAATACCGGAGGCAGAATACTATGACTCAACTATGGCTGAAATATAGACCCACTACTCTCGACCACATGGTAGGCTTAGATGCTCTCAAGGCTGATGTTAAACATTGGTCGGTTTATGAGAACAACCGTTTTGTTCTAAAGTGCGGGGGGGTGCTATTTCATGGCCCTCCGGGAACAGGAAAGACCGCTTCCGCCCATGCTATTGCCCAAGACCTATTGGGGGCGCACTTTGCCGCTAATTATCATGTATTCAACGCTTCTGACGAAAGAGGCATACAATTTGTGCGCGACAGATTAAAGGGCTTGGCTGAACAAAAGGCAATAGGTATTAACTTCAAAATTATTGTATTGGATGAGGCAGACGGTTTGACCCGTGATGCTCAAGATTCAATGCGCCAAATAATTGAATTAACCAGCACTCATACATTATGGATTTTAACTTGTAATCGCATTTCTAAAGTTATACCTGCGCTACGCTCAAGGCTACCTGCCTATATTTTCACACCTCTTAGTGGAAATGAAGCAGAAGATTTTTTGGCTACCGTTATTGAAAGTGAATCATTCCCCCAAGAATGGTTGGCTTCAATACCCGATTTGATTTATCACTACAAGGGTGATTTGCGCTCTTGTTTGAAAACCTTGCAGATATGCAACCCTGAAAACCCTCACTCTCTTGCAGAACGCATTAGCGAGAATCACGATGTTTGTTCCCCTCTTTATGACACAATAATTAAAAAAGAATGGGTTAATGGTTTTGCTTGCTGCAACGCTATTATAAAAGCAGGTGCAAGTCGTGATGAAGCCATTGAAGCATTACATCATAATATACTAAAAATATATGAAACAGGTCTTAGGGGCGACTCCCCCTCACAAAAGAAAAACGGACAATTTGTAGCGTTAAATCATATGTTAATTTTGGGGCAGTGGGCTGCCCGTTCACCGGATTGGAATGCTGGTGATTTGCTATTCCTCCATGCTATGCTTGGGGATTTTAATAAAAGAGGTTGATAATATATGTCAGAAGAAATAGAAAACGGAAATAAATGCTTAGAAGAAGCCCAAAACATACTCGGTTTGAGTAATTTGGATGAGGCGAAAGTCGCCTTTGCTTCTTGGATGAATGAATGCTTTACTGATTTGTGGGCAAGTGTTGGCTCGAAAATAGAAGGCTTGGAAGATGAAGATTACGAACACTTTACAGACCAGTATGTTTGTGCGGTTGGTCGCTCATCAAGTGGTGGTTCATCAGGTGGCGGCGAAGAATGGGTCGGTATGCTTGTTGGCTTTGACCGCCGCTTTGATATGATGAAGCGTAAGCGTGAAATGGCTATTGATGTGGCTACCGCAGATTTAGGCACTGCCCTAAAGACTGGTTTTATTTACAATGGTAAGAAAGTGGGCATTGGGCGAGTATTTGCTCAAGATGGTGTTTGGTGTATTGAACATTCAAAAGGCACATATGTATCAAAGGAAAAGACAGATGCTAAAGACCCAAAATGGGCGATTGGTCTTGACGGTCAAATTACTATTGCTATGCTCAAGCCTGACAATACTCCTACAATTGGTTATGGTGTTAAATCCACATGGGCTTTTCACGGTAATACAAAAGAGGCGTTTATGGTTGAAGGCCCTCGCTTGATTATTCTTGAAGGTGCGTGGGAAGCCGCCACCGAAAATTGGAATCTTTGGCAACCAATTACTCTCCGTGGCAAATTAGATGAAGAAGGCTACAATGGGGCTGGACCTACACTAACTGTGAGTAATCCAAATGCAGTATATGGTCTTGAATGGCTACCTGAAGGGCAAAAACGCCAAACCGCAGAACGCCTTTTTAATCCTGAACAATACCTCATCACTACTGGTGATTCGGTAGTTAATCTAAAAGACATTGATGAATACCACCTTGAAAACCGCCGTGAGTCTTATGTGGACCGCAAAGGCAACCAACGCTATGACGGACCTCTTGTGTGTGTTGTAGGTGGAGTTATGGATATTAACCACGAAGGCCGAGAAAGCCAGTGGGATGATACAGGGCGAGATTATTACCTATCAGTAAGCAACCAACTACTACGCCGCGAAAACCCTAATGCCCGTGTGGGTGTAAAGGTAAGCGGGGCATTACATGAAGATTTTAACCCACTAAATATGCTAAGAAACGGCGATTGGGTCAAGTATGCGCGTGGTTCAAGAGTATGGGTTGTAGGGCGCACAGACTCCTACACTAATACCGATGGCGACATGGTAGTAAATATCCAAGCATTAGGTATCTATGCAGTGCCTATGAAGTCAATACCATATCAAACACCTTCTGAGGAATCAAATAATTTAGGAAACCTTAACGGATTCGGAGTGGGAGAGTGAAATACATGGGAACAGGATTTTTAGATAACTTTACACCAGCAAAGGGCAATTTTGAGCCAGCATTAAAGGCTAAGGGTGAAATGAAAAAACCATCAAAGGCAACCCGACCCAAAGCCCAACCCAAAGCCCAACCCAAAGCCCAACCTACTGTGCTTAAGGAAAAACCAAAGGCAGCACCAAGTCTTTCACAAGATTCAGCACCAGTGGCTTTACCCAATGCTAATCCAGCAATAATCGCTATGATTAACAGTGCAAAGGCCGCACTAATAACAGATAACCAATTCATCCTTTGTGGTATTTACGGACCTCCAAAGTCAGGCAAAACAGGCGGAGTTTTAGATAGTCTAACTCCTGAAGAAATTAAAAATGGTGCTGAAATATGGCATTTAGATTATGATTTAGGAGGGGCAAGCACACGGTCAGCACATCACGCTGACAAAGCAAAGAACATAGTAGTATTAAATCCGTGGGTTTTCAATTATAACTCCGAAACAACGGACACCTATGACTTCCTCGCTACCTATCATAAGACTCTCGGTATTCTAAAGGCGGCTATGGGTCAAGTAGTGCATCAGCGCGAGTTCCTTCTAAACAACGGCCATTTGCCCAACCCTTACCTCAAAACAATTGTATTTGACGGTGCAGACCAATGGTTGCATATTTGTGAAACCTGTATGAAGATTGAAGATTTGGAATTGGGTGCAGATGGTTTGGATGCAGCAGTATATCTGCGCCAACATGAAAAGGGCGACCAAAAGAAAAAGTCTGTAAATCGTTTTAATTGGAATCTTCGCACCATTCGGTATCAGGTGGCTATCCATATGTTGCGTGAATTGTGCCGAAACAATATACACGCCTTTGTAATTACGCACACTAAACCCAATTATGATAATCAAGGCAACGAATTAGCAGGTGATGGGCAACCAAAGTGGCACAAAGATACCGAAGGAATGCTTCAACAAGAAGTTAAAACATGGCTTGAAGAAGAACGCAACGAATCGGGAGAATTAACAGGTATAGTAAAAGCCTATGCTTCACTCATGGCACACCGCACCAATTTATCATCACCCAAAAAGTGGTGTATATTTGAACGAAATGAAGAAGGTGGCAAATGGTTTGGTTGGTCAGGTATTGCTCAAGGTAAGTTCGGAGGTGAACAGTAATGGTTGGCTTCATAATGGCTTCATCCAGCATTAGTAATTTTCTTAAGGGATTTAGGGGAATGGGGGATTTGGTGCTATTCATCACAAATGACTCCATAAGTGCTTCCGGCACTATTGAAAGAGCGTATTTCATTACCAAAACCTTGCCCTTCAGGGAAGGTGAACGTGCATCTTGCGAAGGGGAAATACCCATTGGGCAATTAGAAGCATTCAAATCATTACTAAATGGTTGTTGTTCATCAAGTAAAGAAAATGTTGAAGTGAGTCTTGATGATGATTTAATTACTGTATCAGGGAATGTTGCCTCTTTTTCATTACCACCAATAGCCAGTGCATCATCTTTGGCTGGTGTTGAAATTATGACGGGTCATATTGATGATTCACGAAATAACAATTGGCTGACTTTTGTTCAAAATAATTTTGCTTTTTCTATGGAGTTCAATGCCAGTGATTTTTACCACTTACGCAATACAGGCAAACCAATTCAACAGGGTGCTTTATTCGCTATCGCTACAAACGAAAACGAAGAATTGACCTTGATAGTGCAGCGTGATAAAATACGCGTTGAAGGCTCGTTAGCCCCTATTGCACAAGATAATAATATCGAAGCACAAGAACCACAAACCGTTTGGTTTGGTAAGTGGATAATGGATGCTCTTATGGCTATGCCGAGCAAAGGAGTAATCAAAATAATGGGTGGTGAAAACACCCCACTTGTGCTATACCATAGCGACACCGAAATATCAGGTTGGGAAACAGTCTGTATTGTTGCACCTCGGCAAGAAGAAGCCGAGGGAGTCTAATGATTATTGAACCATACAAGACTACCGCCGATGGTGAAGAAGTATCACAATTATTTATCCGATATAGGGATGAAGAAGGGTTAATTGAAGAACATGTCCCTTACCATGAATGCCACCCCTATTTTTTTATTGATGCCTCAGAAGATATTGACCGCCTTACAGATTTGTATAATAGCCGCTTTGAAGGCTGGTCTTGGGGAACAAAGGAAGCCACCTCTAAAGATGGTAGAGAATTGAAGCAGGTTGTTGCTCATAGCCCTACTGATGTGAGAGGTATGAGGGAATTAGCACATGAATCTTGGGAGGCTGACATAGGCTTCGCAGACCGCTATTGTATTGACAATTACAAAGCAAATGAGTTCCCTGACTGGTATGACTACTTAGTAAAATTGGGTGGTTTTGACCTTGAATGGAATACTAAAAATGAAATAACCGCTATGGGTTTCATCACCGATGGAGAGGTTATGCAGTGGGCTTGGCATCCTCTTTTATCCACCTTTACTTTGGATAAATCGGATTTGAAAAGTGCCGTGAAATTAGCATTAGAATCTGCTTTGTATTATGAGAAACAGTATGGTCAGAAGGGTAGCGGGAGATACCAACACAATCAAATGAATGGGAGTGTCATTGGCACGAAATCAGAATATGGTGTATATCGTTGGTTATCTCACTATACACAAAAAGAAGTTCAACCACTATTTCAAAAACAAAACCCACATGATTTGATGATAGGAGAGCAAATTATTGAAGTAAAGGCTTTGAAAGACACACAATGGGATTCTCTCAAGAGAGGTATTCCCCCCACACAATTAGAGAAATATGTAAAGAAAAATGCTTTGGTAATTTGGGCAACAACAACCGCCGACCAAAGTGACGGGGCTGTTGAAATCAAAGGCTGGAATTGGGCTTCTGATGTTAAGGAAAAGGGAGAATACCGAAAAACCATTTGTGATAATATCATGTTAAACGATGATAATGATATGCGAGATATACCTTCGCTATTGGCACTTTTCAATCTTGATTTACACCTATTCAATAATGAGAAGGAGATGCTTGAGGATTTTGCCTCATCCTTTGCTATGTATGACCCTGATTTGATAACCACATGGTCGGGCAATCGTGCTGATTGGCCTATGATATACAAACGCTACAAGCATTATGATTTAGATATGGGCTGGCTTTCACCAATCACTCAGGAGAGCGATTCACCACCAATGGCTCACTTGCCCCGTGATGGGGTCTATAACGAAGGTTCTCAAATGCTACTTGGGCGCATGACCCTTGACCTTGCTGATAGAAACCACGGCTTTGAGCGTGTGTGGAAAGATAGCGGCAACGGGCAATTGTCTGACCGCCGTTTAGCGGCAGTAGGGCAATTAGTATTTCCCGATGAACCTGAACGGTGGAAGGTTGATATGAAGGGCATGACCCATGAGGAAATGTGGCTCAATGATTTTGAACATTTTTTGATTTATCACCGTGGGGATATTCTACTAACTAATGATATTGAAGAATCATACCATGTAGCCCGATTTTTCTTAGCATTACAACGGGTTTGTGGTGTGCCTTTCAAGTCAGTATTTACCGTAAGTAAGTTCGCGAGGGGTTTATTGCGCCGCAGGGCTTCTTGGAAAGCACCTACTGGTTCATTCAACAAGGGTAGCCATAAATCATACGGGGGTGGCTTTGTAGCCGAACCAACCACGGGTAGGCATCAATCAGTGGGTGTTTTTGATTTTAGGGCTATGTATGCTGAAATACAAAGAGGTAATAATATCAGCCCCGAAACTCAGCGTGAAGGCCCCGGAGATGATATTAAGGAATTAGACAACGGCACATTTTGGTATCAAGGTAAAAGGGGCGTGTTGCCTCAATTACAGATGGATTTGGCCGATGCGCGAAATCATGCGAAGGCTAATATGCGTTTGTATGACCCTTCATCAAAAGAATACGCTGGATTCAATACGCTTCAATTAGCATTCAAACGGGCGGCTGCCTCAGTATATGGCCTGATGGGTCATACAGGTCATGGTGAATGCGATATGGCCGTAGCATCCACTATAACTCATGTAGGGCGGCAATTAGTATCGCGCTTAATGGAGATGTGTGATGAAATGGGGTATGAAGCACTGGCGGGCCATACTGATAGCGCATATATCGCTATTGGCGATACTGACGGTGAGGCTATTGCACGTGAATTAACTTCTCGCATCCAAAAAGAGTTTGGTTCAAAAAGGTTTGTAGTGGAATATGAAAAACATATGAAATCATGGGTTGCCGCTAAAAAGAATCGTAATTTTGGTTGGGTCACATGGCCCAAAGAAGGATTACACTGCACAGGCTTCGAAATGAAAAAGAGTAATTCATCACCATTGACTAAAGATATTCAACAATCTGCTTTTGAAGCATTAACTTGTGAAAACGCAAACCAACAAGAAATAAACGACATAATATACCGCTATATCAAATTAGTGAGAAATGGTAAATGTTCGATTGACCGCGTGACTATGCGCTCAAGACTTGGTAAGCATCCTGAATCATATGATAATGCTGGTGGTTTTCAAGGCGCAGCCCGTTTTTATAATAATTTGCACCCCAAAGACCGCTTTAGGGGTGGAGATAGTGTGCCTTATATTTATGGTAATAACGGCATTTTGGCTTTCAAAACAGATGATGATAAAAAGAATCTTCAAGTAAATTGGACCGAAGTTATAAATAAGCAAATACTCTCCCCTGTATCGTTGATATATGAGGCTATGAATTGGCCTATGCCCGATGCGTCAGGTGCGAGAGCCAAACCCCTATGGTGATGAAGAATGATGACGACTAAAGAATGCGTGATATGTGGAGTTTCATATACAACTACTCGTATCAATAACACCACTTGCGGTCTTAACAAATGTGCAGCAGCGGCATATAGAAAACGCCATCCTGAAAGAGTAAAGGCTAACAGGCAAAAGCGAAGAAATACAGATGAGTATAGAGCCAAGCATAACGCTTATGAAAAAATGAGAACTCAAAGGCCCGAAGTAAAAGAGAAAGTTTCTAAGCGCAGAAAGGAAAATTATGCGAATGGCGGCCTACTAAGACGACAGGAAATTACTGATGAAAAGTTTGGAAAGCCACCTATGGTTAATTGTGCTGAATGTGGAAATGAGTTTCAAACGACTCACCGTGATAGAGAAGGTGGGGGTAGTCGGCAGAAGTATTGTAGTAAATCATGCGTAAATAAACATAATAATAAAAAAACTCTTTCAACACCGAAGGGTGCAATTAGTGATAGAATAAGAAGAAGTATTCACCATTATTTAACTAAAAACGGGATAAGTAGAAATGGCAAGACATTCGCATTGGTTGGGTTTTCTCCTATGGATTTAGTTAGACATATTGAATCACAATTTACTGATGGTATGTCGTGGGATAATAGAAGCGAATGGCACATAGACCACATTCGCCCTGTATCATCATTCAACTTTGATTCAACAGACCACCCCGACTTCAAGAAGTGTTGGGCGTTAAACAATTTACAACCACTATGGGCTAAGGACAATATAAGCAAAGGCAACAAGTGGGATGGAGTAGTGAACGCATAATGATAACACATAAAATGCCCCGTTCTTACCCAATACCTGACCATGAAGGTTTGGAGTCTTGTTATTATCACCACAAAAACATAAAAGACAAAAACATACTATTACGCATAAGTAAATCTTCTTTAGGGGAGTTCACTTTTTGTCAGCAGCAGTATTTCATTAAACGTTGCATTGGTATGAAAGAACCCCAAAATGAGAATATGCTAAGAGGAACAAATGTTCACGATGCGGTGGAATTGTTCTATAATACATTGGATATGGATTATGCTAAAACACTAAAGGATGAAGAATTGAAAGATTATTTCAAAAAGTCATTTCCTGTTCCTGATGAACCATATTATTTAGATGAAGATTTACATATTGACCGCTTTATTGATATTGAAGTGAAGCGTTTTTTCAAATCAAATCTTGACAATTTTTTACCAACTGGTAATGAAATAGTAGTTAATCACATTGAAACCATTGAAGTAGATGGGATAAAACAAGATGTGCATTTTACTGGTATTATTGACCGTATATTCACTAATGCTGATGGTTCATTACATATTCACGAATTGAAAACAGGCCAATGGAAAGATAGCCCGTTCAAATTAGAAAATATGCGTAAGGAAATGGCTTTTTATGTTTGGCTTATGCGAAAAGCACACCCTGATTCTAAAGTCACCCATTGGGGTTGGGACCATACAAAGGGGTTATTGGGGGGAGATGATACTGCCTACCGTTTTGTTGAACCAGTCCGTGTTAAGGAAATTACATTATTTTTAACTGATTTGCAGAATCTTATTCGCACACACCGCAAATACAAAGGTGAGGGCAAAGGTTCAATGTTTAAGTTATTAGCACCGGGCGCACAATATCGCATTTGCGACCCGTGGTGCGCTCTTAAAGAGTTCTGCCCAAGATACCGACCGGAGGAATCACTATGAAATACATTAGCCTCTTTGCTGGTATTGAAGCCGCTTCTGTGGCTTGGCACGACATGGGTTGGCAACCAGTAGCATTTGCCGAGTTCGATGATTTTCCTTCCGCTGTTTTGGCGCACCATTACCCTGATGTGCCTAACTTGGGAGATATAACAAAGGTGAATTGGAATGAATATAAAGGAAAAGCAGAACTTATTGTCGGAGGAAGCCCATGTCAGTCTTTCTCCGTTGCCGGAAAAAGACTTGGAATGGATGACCCGCGTGGCAACTTGGCCCTCCACTACCTCAAAATTGTTAGAACAGTTCAGCCAAAGTGGTTCATATTTGAAAATGTTCCGGGATTATTGTCGTCTGACGGAGGAAGGGATTTTGCGACCTTCCTCGGAGAAGTGGCAAAATGCGGGTATGGGTTCGCATACCGAGTTCTTGACGCTCAATACTTCGGAGTGCCACAGCGCAGACGAAGGGTGTTTGTTGTCGGACATATTGATGGAGATTGGCGAAGTGCCGCAGCAGTTCTATTTGAGTCCGAGAGCCTGTGCAGGGATTCTAAGAAGGGCAAACAAACGACAGAAAGTATTGCCTCCCTTATTGGCAAAAGCCTTGAAAGAGAGGGGGGCGCAATACCAACCCCCAGTGAAGGAAGAAGAATAGCCTTCAACATTGATTCAGAAGGGGGTAATTCTATGAAAAGTTCTAACCCCCACTCAGGAGTTCAAGAAATTGATACCGCCAGCACATTGACTACATTCCCCCCAAGTGCCGAAGGGTATAGGGGAGGAAATATAATTATAGATTCAGAAACAATTGAAGCCCAAAGCACTGTGTTTGATTGGAAAAACCTTTCTCAAACCAAACCATCTACTGAAAATACTGACCCTGTGACTGTTGAAGGGCAATTAGCAGTATTAGACCAAACCTTCATTAAAACCGGTTTTGCTAAATATGAAGAAAGTGAAGAAAAGGGTGCAACGGTTTGCTCTCAAGGTGGTTCAGACGGAAGCAGCACTTTGGCGGTGCAAGCCCCTATGCAAAAAGGAATAGTCCATTGTGCTGATGTTG
>Ga0098052_1000677_pt1 | contig 21466 bp, 33 predicted proteins | sample 15_taG_FD_81591 | JGI IMG/M metagenome (GOLD analysis project Ga0098052, IMG submission 81591) | Marine viral communities from the Subarctic Pacific Ocean - 15_ETSP_OMZ_AT15312 metaG | ecosystem: Environmental > Aquatic > Marine > Oceanic | place: Pacific Ocean | collected 2015-01-18
CCTTCAACTACCCCTGGTTTGATACTCGTGTAGATGACGAGTGTAATTTCGACCAGCACTGTACATAATACAGTGCCGATAATCGATGATATACTTTGTGAGATTCCTCCTAGAACTAGGAGCGTGAATCCGCTTGCTAGAATATCAGAGAGGAAGTGGTGCCTCAATAGGAACCTTTTGATTGTAGTGGGGATGTGCCTGAAGGTCAGTAAGATACTGATCCAAGCTAGGATTCCCAGAATTATACCGGTCATCAGCATCGCTACTGTCCTTTCTTGGTTTGGTTAATGCCTGTCGAAAAACGGTGCAGTAGCGGCCACTTAGCCGAATAACTTCACCGAAGCTGGACATCTGGCTCTCCGTCAGGGTAGACCTGCTTTAAGCAGACACCAACATGCTTGTTTCGCCAGAGGGGTCCGAGGACCCGGTCTTCGTAGGGAATGTTCTCTTCGATGCACAGCTTGTGCGCTTCGACCATCCCGCGACTGCGACCTAGATCTAGGTAGAAGACTCTTGTGACACCTTCGACCCGAGACCACTCGAATCCGGCCTCCATACCCAGACGTCGCTCCTCGTGGACTGTGTCGTCTAGAACTCCGAGCTGAGTATAGAGAGCATGAGATGCGTAAGGTGCTTCGCCTCTAAGTAGGCAGTCGCGCATACATGCACGAACATAGGCTAGGTTCTTTGCTACGTCACCAGCATAGGGTGACTCAACGATTACTAGTTTCATAGTTTCTCCTGAATAGCTCTAGCTGGATGGGCCGAACTTTCGGTGGATCGATATGCTCAAACTTGAGAGTGATCTTTCCATTCTCCGAGATGCTCGTACCTACAAACTTGTAGCCAGGGTTTTTATCTTCGTGCTCAAGGACCTTCGCAGCCAGTGCTTCGATTTGTCTATCTAGTGTCGGGTCGCCCATGTCAGTATCCTGCCGTGTGCTTGAGTTCAACGTGTAGACTCATGGAGATCATCTCTAGAATCTTGCGAACTTCTGTTAGCTGGTCTAGTCGCTGTCGCCAGAAGCGCTGTACGAGCTTCGCAGCGACCTCTCCAGACACCGTAGAGGACATGTATGAGTCAGCCATCCTCTCGATGATGGTGCCGCTAGGACGGCGTGCTCCGCGCTCCTGGTAGCCAGTCACGATTGCACGGACAACGTCTGACCGCTTCACACCTCGCCCACCCTTGATAGCGTCTGCTAGTGAGCAGGCTACTGAGTGGTAGTTGGATGCCTTCTGTACGTTGTTTGCCAACTGGGCTAGCAACGTTCTGTAAGCGTCAGGCTGCATGTCTTCGGGAATGGAGATCTGTAGTTCGTCTGCCCACACCTTTAAGGTTTGGCCATAGAATTCGAAGCTTTCGATAAAGTTCTCCGTTAGTTCCGTGTATACATCAGCTCCTGCGTCGAGAGCGGCAACCAGCTCAGATGCTCCGACCTGTTCAATCTGAAATTCGATTTGTTCGTTTAGTGATAGTTCTTTATCAGGCATTGGGTGGGTCCGAGATCCAGTAACTGTCGTCGTCGTTACCTACTACCTGACTGGTAGTCGAACAAGCGAGTGAGACGTGCTTACTGGTTGTTGTTAAAATGAAATTATTTGGTGCTCTGTAATCGTAGATTATGAACTTGCCGTGAGAGATGTCGTAGTAGCCGATTTCTAGCTGGTACGAGAATAGCTTAGTGCCGTCTGTCCGGAGACTTCGGTTATTTGTGCGGGCGGGCTGGCGTCGTAGCCACGCCGCCACGACGTCGTGGGTCTTCATGTTGTTTTCCGAAAAAGAAACGCCCCATCCAATGAAGGACAGGGCGCTTCTTTCTACTCAGGTATTCTTACCAGAACTTCTGGCGTCCTGCTCCGGGCTCACCGACTGCTGCATTCGCTGCTGCGGAGTCTGCCTGGGTCTCAGCTTCAGACTTCTGTGGCTGAGCGGCTGCACCACTCTCGTACTCCGCGAGGAAGGCCGCGAATAGTTCCGTTCGGAACTTCTGGCCGGGGTCCTCGGGCTCGTCCTTTCCACCAGGGAACCAGACGTCGTCGTACCACTTGTCGTTGCCTTCGGCGTCCTTCCCCTTAGTCTGAGGTGGGGCGACGAATCTTCCATTCGATCCATCAATGATACGGAATCCCTTGATCTCGATCCGATCGTCGATCGTCACAGACCCGAAGGCTCGCATCTTGCCTGAGGGGTTCTTTAGCTTGAATACTCTTACGCTGTAGGAAAAGGCCATTAGTCTTTCCTCCTTCAATTCTTCTTAGGTGTCTTGTTTTTTGCTTTTCCAAGATGTACAGAACTACCTGTTCTGCCATCAGGTCTATCACACGGTCGGCAATCTCAGCTGCCGCTTGTCTCAGTACTGGTGCTGCCACTAGTTTCAGTAGAAAGTTCTTGAACATGTAGTTCCTGCTCTTCGATTTTAGTTACCTTGTTCTTCTCTAGGAAGACCCGATAATAGTAACCCACTGCGAAGGCCATCACTGCTAACTCTGATAGGTTTACACGCGCTAAGGTCTGGCGTCCCTCTAGGAACTTTACAAAATCTGTCCCCATTAGAGTGTGATCTAATTTGGGGTTTGAGACGACCTGCTTCATGAGCAGGTCGAGCAGCTGTGCTTGAGTGAGTGTCGTACTGTTTGTTTTACTCTCGACTTTGAACTGCATCTATTTCTCTTACTCCCAGGCGAGACACGTGGCAACTGCATCAATGAGCAGCTTCTGGACCACGATGAATTCTCCGGGGGTTAGCGGAACCATGATACTCATACTGTTGGTATCCTGAGGCCACTTACCTTCGTTCCCATACTGAGAGACCATAAGCCGCCATGTTCCGGCGTACTTTCCTTCGCCAGGAAGAAGCTGGATCTTCTTAGTGACGTCTTGTTCTTCTTTCTTGTGAACAAGCTCAGGCGGGTTACTTGGGTTGTCGAAAAGCTTACAGATGTCGGGGATACCAATCGCGAAAGAAATCTTCCGAGACCAATCCCAGTCCTGCTTGCCTACCCCCTTTGCTACTTCTAGTAGAATCGCTCCGTTCTTAGCAACCCTTTGGTTGCCATTCTGATCGGGCTCTCCATACTTCGGTCGCATGAGGGAGAACTTTGCAGCTCCTGAGCCTTTGTAAATAGGTAACGTACCAGTCCACTTTGCCATTATGTACTCCTTAATCTTCCAGCCAAGAGAGCATCACGAGTCCTTGCCTCGCTAGCGAGTTTGGCAAGTTCTCTCCGTTTCTCTCAAGGTCATTCATTACTGCGTCAACGACGCTTACTGGGTCAACTTGAGGCTTAGTATCAGCTTCAATCTGAATACCATTATACCCCAAGCTGACTAATAGGTTTGCGCAAATCTCTACTTGATCATACAAAGACAGGTCGTCTAGGAGAGATTGAATCTCTCCTAACACTTCAGAATTGTTCATGTTTTCCTCCTTTGATTGGGAGGGGTGGGGAATCGACTTAGTCAAGCTCTTCTTCAGAATAGTTGTCTGGAGAAAGCTCTTTGTCAACCTGTGAAATTAGCTCAGGGAGCGGTCCACGGTACTGCTTAGTCACCATCATTCCACTGGTAACAGTGGAGTCAGCGAAAGCATCACTATGAATTAGCTTCCAGAGCCCTGTGTCCCTTACGCTCAGCCCTGTGTCGATCTGTTCAAGGTCGCCCAGCAGGATGATTTTCCCGCCCTGACCAATCCTAGACACGAGACTCTTAATCTGGTGCCAGCTTAGGTTCTGGGCTTCGTCGCAAATGAACGTACAATTTTCGAATGTGCAACCTCTGGTGTACTCAAGAGGGAGGAACTGAAGATCGCCCTTGCGCTCCATGACTGCAATGTAGTCTTTCGAATTCTTACCTAGTACCTTGGTTAGTACAATCCTGTAGGACGCAAGGTGTGGGGCGAACTTTTCGTCCACTCCACCAGGTACTGGTCCGAAAGCTTCATGATTGCTGTCATCGCCATGCACGAGAACTACCGGCTTAGTCATGTATACAGTGCTGCCCTGCTTCTGCTGCTGCCCGATTGCGTAGGCTAGAGCCAGGGTTGTTTTTCCTGTGCCTGCGGCACCGAGGCCAACGGCTAGAAGCACGCTGTCGTCAACGAACGAGTCAACTAGCACTCGCTGCCGTGCGTCCCTAGGTACGACTCGTTGCTGCTTCAGGTCACTGTCCGAATTAATTCGTACGAGAGTACCACTACCTACATGCTTGCAAAGCGCTGTAGCCTTTGAGCCAGGGGTGCGGAGAATTACGTAAGAATTAATAGGTAGTTCTTTAGCTTCGGACAGTTTTGTGTATCTACCGGTTTCCCAAAACCGATCGATAACCCCCCTCATAACGGTTAGTTCTACTAGTTCGCATGACTTGGCCATCGTGTAGTCCCTTTCAGGTTATCAATGACAGCAAGAACTCTGAGAGAACGCTGTCATCGTAGACAATATAGTCAGGGGGCACCATTTGAGTTTCCAATAATGAGTAGTAATCCTCGTCTAGTACTCCGTCCCGCTGGAGTGTGCGCTCGTAAACGAGCGACAGCGGCACATTCAATTGTACAACGACCGTTCCTGAAATTGTTACGCCGCACGCCGATTCGGCCAGAATAATGTGTGACGCCTCCTTGATCGCCTTTATATACTGGGCTTCTCGTTCATCCCCTTCGAAGTCGGCAATATCAATTTTTCCGACTCGTCGTACATCCTGGTTGTTTATTACCTTTCGGACTGCCTCGCTCTTGCCTGAGCCAGGGAGTCCTGTTACTTGGATGACGCTCATTCTTTATAAAAAGAAAGAGACCACCCCTTTCGGGGCAGTCTCTTTCTTTTTGGTCCTTTCGGACTAGTTGCCCTTGACGGCACCAGTCGCGAAAATCTCAGAAGCGTCGCCAACAAAAGTCGAAGACCACTGGTCAGCGGCTACCTGGGAGCCATCGACGATGAGGTTTCGACCGTTGAGGCCATGATCAGCGGCAAGCTGGGCAAGAGTAGTCTCTTCACCGACCTGGACCTGCTGCATACCGGAGCCCGGCACGATTACTAGAGTGATAGTTCGCATAGTTCTTTTTCCTTGTTTTTCAGTTCGTAAGTGGTGATTCCGTTGCTGATATCGAAGACGGTTTTCTTCGCTACAGAGGAGGTGTCACCGGTTCTTTCACCGTGCATTATACCACACATGGTGTGCACAGTGTATGCAGAAATCATAGTCACGAGAGTGGTACAAATCCGCAGGTTACAGGGTCCTTCAGGAATGTCTTCGTCATTTAGAAGACCGTTATTCCATTCCATCAGGTGAGAGGGATCTAGGGGATCCAGCACGTTCAATTCACCGTAATCGAAACCAAGCCTGGTCTCGAAAACTTGCTTCACATTCCAGTTCATGTTGAATGACTTGAAGATGTCCTTTCTAGCGGACATCGTGTCGACTGTCAACACCAAAATTCCATCAAGGTCATCCTTGTGAAGGGCTGACTCGAAGAACACTGGATTTGTCTCAACTTCAATACGCGGGTTAAATCGGGTCAAGACATCCTTGAATGCATCGACCTTCCTCTCACCGACATGAGCGACGTCATAGGCCTGGTTGGGCAGGTTGTGTGATTCCACTACGTCCGCGTCCCAGACGCGAAACTTGTGGAACCCCATCCGTGCTGCGACAAGACCGATGTTGCTACCTGTAGCGCCAACACCAATGATGTTAACGACCGTATCCTGAGCATCCTCTGGACTAAACCAGCCTGCGTGTCGCAGGAAGCTTACTTCGGTCATCTTTATCCTGTTCCTGTGTATGGGCTGTAGTTGTCATCGAGGTACGAGGATGGAGTACTACGCTTGTAATACTTGTACTCCTCGTCCCAGTCATCAAGGTCATCGTCATCATCATAGTCATTACCCCTTACCCCTGGCACGTCAGTGCCAGACCCTACGCCTGGCATACTAGTAGCCGTAGGCCATTCACCAGAGTCGTCTAGGCCGTCAAAGGCCGAGTCAAAGAGTAGCTGACTGGTTGCGAAGTCGTCCCACATGGTGAGAACGGTTCGACGCGCCTTGTCCTGCTTGAGGTTTCGAAGAGCTAGCGCCATGAAGCATCCGTATTTCAGGAAGTCCCACTCGGGAGTTTCTACCTCTAGCATAGCCCCGATGTTCTCGTAGGCGGTAGCCAGAAGACCTTCGGCATCTTTTGCCTCAGCCTTTTCTTCCTTCTTCCAATCCCAGTTAAAGACTTCTTCGATATCGGTACTACCGTTGCCGGTTGTTAGGAGATCGAGGATTCGAAGCTGAGAAAGAGAGAGAATCTGTGTGAGCTGTTCGAGTACTGGTTCGACGGCAGCCGAATCGTTAGATTCGTTGGCCGCCTCTAGAGCCTTTTCGAGACTCTTTTCCCAGGGATAGGAGGTCTTGAGAAACAAGCCCTGGACTGTGTGTCCATTCCCTCCATTTCCACTACTAGGCTTCTGCCCACGAGGTGAGTCAACACCAGTAGTTGAGGTGGGTCGAGAGCCGTGTCCCTGCCAGTATCGTCGAGGATCTGTCAGGTTACTGACTGCGTGACCTCGATGCATAACCTGCCCCTTCTTAGCAACGAACTTTCGCTCCTTCATCTTGAGCTTGCACTCTGCACTAACGCTAGCGAAGTCGTAGGTACCAACCTGAATCGGTACGTTCTCGAAGAGGACCCCGCCGTCAACAGCTGGGTCATAGAGGCGACAGAAGAAGTCATCTCTCTTGTTGAAGATGAGCATGATCTGAGGCTCAGTGCTGTCGATTTGGGAAGCCTGTACAATCCGCTCTTTGAACGTGTTGTTGTCAGTGCCGCTTGGAGTAACGCCCATGTTCACGTGTGAGTGAGACCAGCAGCCGATGCTCGACATGATTTCGTTGACCTTGTTGGTCACCTCAGTCATGTCGGGTTCTTCGCCCATTGTAGCTTCAACGTTCGCCTTCACAGCCTTGTACATCTTCATCATCTGCATAGGATCGGTTTCGACCTGTGCGGCAGAGCACTCCTGCTCTGGGATGATCATGTTGTAGATGTGGTAGGTAACCTTGTCGCTACCGTCCTTCTGGATTCGATTGATCTGGTGAAACCACTGAGCTTCCTGGGGAGCAATACGCACGACGTGGCGAATCTGCTCAAGGTCGTAGTGGCTAATCAGAATAGTGGGTTCGACCCTGGAGAGTACTTTTAGTTGTCCGTGTGCTTTCACGATTGTTTTCCTTACGGGGATGGGAGCCGAAACTCCCATCCCCGATGTTTTTATCTTTGTACGTAGGGAACGTAGCCGCCACGCTGGACGGTCCTGTTCTCTAGAGCCTGAATGGCATTAAGCAAGTTGTTGCGATTAGTCAGATCCTCGGAGACAATTGCCTGGTACGGAACCGCCTGTGGCTCGGTGTGACCGGGGATGGCAATCTCATATTCGTCAATGTTCCCTAGCAGTCGTGCTGCTAGTACGTCCATTCCCTCATCTGTAGTGATGAGGTCATCGATTGTCACCTCCTGAGCTGCCTCGATCTCGTCAGGACCTGGGAGGAAGTTCGTTCCTTCCAGGTTTACGTCAGAGGCCTTCGGGAACCATCGCCAGTGCTTACCCCAAGGGTCAGAGCCGTTGGCGTTACCAAGCCAAGTCATCGCGCCAATAATTGCCATCTTGACGTTGTGATCTTCGAACGCCTTGTACAGAACTGGTTCTGCTTCTCCAAGACATCCGTTATGATCACTCGCAATGAGTGAACGAGCGTGACGCTCGTAATCAGAACCTCGAATAGTGAACTGATTCGTATGCGGATGAACCTTGTAGTTATTGTTCTTCTTACCGTAGATACTAGCTCCACTAAGTAGTCGAACATCGAGACGAGGCCTGCCAGTACCCCCACTTGTCAAGGTGACGTGCCACGGACCACCAGCCACCTTCTTACAGGCGCTTCCGTGTTCGTGTTGGTCGACATGAATAACCGTAGGCTTGTTAGTAGTAAACTGAATCATCTTCAGCTTCCATCCCTCAGACTTTACTTTTCTCGGCGCATCGGGATTCTCACTAAGCTTGTGGCTCCTTAGGCCAGCGCGATCGTCGTAGAAGATTTCCCGAATCTGGATGCCCATCGACTTTTCGATGTTCGATACCCAGCCACCCGAAGTTGGGGTCGCGATCATGGCCTCGATTGCAGTGTCTCGGATAGTCTTTTGTGCTTGCAGCGCAGTCTGGATAGAGAGTGCCGCTGGCGTAAGTGCGTCAACTTCTAGCTGAATTGCATTCGTACCATTCTCTGCAGTCTGCATTGCAGACCTATTTCTTTCAAGCTGGGCTTGAATGCTTTCGAGCTGGCGATCGAGCTGAGTGATGTTGTATCGGTAGCTATCGATCCCTTCGTTATGCCGAAGAAGCTTACTGGCTGCTGCCTGCTTCTTAGCTTCAACTTCTTCAGCCTTCTTGGCGATTTTTTGGTACTTAATCTCTTCTGGGTTACGGCTAATTCCGTCTGCGCTTTCAATCCAAGCAAAGTGCTTATCTTCTAGAGCTTCACCTGTCAGCTGCACCGAGATGTCCGGAGGCGCATCCATTGTAGTATCAGCGAACGTCTGCATGGGAGTGTCCCAGAACTTACAGATTTCTGACCAATGTTCTGAACGCTTCTCTCTCCATGCTTTCTTGTCGAACCAGCGCTCAGTGGATCTTCCAGCGAATGACTGGAGCAATCCAGGCCAGAAGGCGCGAGCCTTCTTGTACTGAATAGCCTTGTGTAGTGGCTCGAAAGTGCCGAGACAGATCATAGTCTTGGTTTCCCAGACTAGACTGAACTGGTTTAGCACCTCTACCTCACGCTTGAAAGCGAAGATGGTAGAGCCATTTCCAACAGAGCTAAGCTTTGACTGCCACTTCTCAACGGTGGGCTCTGGCCCGCCGCCCCTGTACAAGCTACCAATCCTGTATGTGGGAATCTTCTTTGGACGACCTGCATCGTCAGAAGCTGTCTGCGCAAGAAGCTGAGCTAGAATAGACCCAGAGGTTAGGCCTTCTGGTAGGTACGAACTCTGAGGAGCTTCTTCAGCGTCCAGGTCTCCAAAGAAGCTAAACGCTCCTAGGATGTCGCTGTAGATTGGCTGACTTCTCCACTCTGCGTACCTATCAATACGAGCACGGTCGCTCTGCCGAGCTTTGATTTGAGGTAGTCGCTGAGCGGTAAAGCCCTTCGTTCCCAAATCTAGAGTGGGCACTTCTTCTGAGAGGTGCCCTAGAACTTCTAGAGGAAACGAGCTGATGGTGTTGCCGTCGTCAGAGATGGTACGAAGCGGGACAATTGTCCCCAGCTCTATTTCAGGCGTAAGCGTCTCGCGGCGGTACCTATCGCCTCGGGTTGCATTCGTACCAAGAGAAGTACGGACGATAGCCAGAGAAGTATCTGGCTCTTCGAACGTACCAGCCTCTGCAGTGGTACAGCTAACGTAGCTCCAGCGGGTGGTGTAGAGGTCCCAGACCTTCCGGAAGTTCTTCTTCACCCAACTTTCGACGGGAGTTCCTCGAAGTCGCTCCCAATCGTCAATAATGATGCCGAACTTTGTGCGGTCATGGATCTGGACAGGCATTATCTATTCCTTTTGTTTTTCTTTTTCTTGCGGTAGTAGTGCCTGCCTTGCGATATCTTGCAAGTAGACAGCTCTAGCCATGTCGAAGTCCACGATTAGTGGTATGAAGTCATCGCTATATACCAGGGCTGGGCCATAGCAATCGGGGCAGACAGTAAAGCTGCCTCTGGGTTGTTCATTAACTTGCGTGCGCGTAGCGCAGCCGTCGGTATCTAAGCAGTAAAGTTGCATAGCAGCACCAGGCGGGCGTACGCACGCCCACCTGGTCCTCGCAATCAATGAGAATTGATAGGATCACCGTAGTTCACGGGGATCTTTACAAGTCCGAAAGTGCTTCGCCGCGTAGTAGTCCGTAGATGATCTCGCGTGAGGCGAGCCTCATTACGAGTCGTGGCCCGAGTGTTAGCAACGATGTTGCCATTCTTGGTCACTGCAAATACGAACTTAGGAAGGCGTGTAACTTTCATCTCTACTCCTAGAAGAATATCTCGGCGGATCGTCTTAGGAACGAACTGCCTTCGATACTTATTTGTGTGCCTGGCACCTCTATCAGGAGAGCATCAGGCGTTGATTGGCCGTTCGAAATGTGGCCGTGTGGGTCGAGATCATCAGACCAAGACCTATGTGAACAGAAGACATCTGAGATTGCCTCCCAAACGTTATCGTCTTTTGCGCCAATGAATATGTGTTCGGCATATTCATGGTTGCCGTTATCGATCATCATGGCTACACCCTTAGTTAGTTGTAGCTCAGGCATCTGTAAATAGATACCGAGCAGCCTAGCGAAGGCCGCGTCACTAAGAGTGTAGTCCCATCTGAGGGTGTACTTGCGAAACCGTGCTAATTGAATCAGCATGTGGTCCCTGTTCTCTGGTTCATCCAGCATCCAGGGGTCGAGGATTTCTAACTCGCTTTCGAGATGCTTGTCAGGTGCATCCTCGTGCCAGTACATCATATTCCTTGATGGCTCATAAGCTATCGCGCAGTTCACAAAGTCGAATCGCTTTACGATGTCTTCGGCAGTGCCATAGACTTTCTTGATGATTTGAATGGCTAAGTTGGGTTCGTTTCTCTGGAGCTTGATGTACTTGTATGAGCAGGCATTTGGAGTATCGCTTACCTTGTCAAACCTTTCAGGTTGACTGTCTAGCAGAGCGATAGCCACGTTGGCACTGTACTCGTCCTCAAAGTAGATGTCGTGGTCGTGATAGAAACCATCCCGAATGGCATCTCCATGCTCTTTCCTTGGCGCGAACATAAGCGCCATAGGATAGCCACCAGCATAGATCGCACCCAACCTATCCAACTGAGCTAGACGCTCAATGGACGAGTGGATGTCTTTGATGTTGTCTTCGTGGGGGATGGCTCCTCCCGACAGGGGAGTAGCTTTAATCATTCTTACCTCGTAAAACCGACTGTTTTCTTTTTCTGATCTTTGCCTTTTGCTTCTTTCAACATGTCAGCGTCGATGACTACGGAATCCATTCCGTCAACCATGATCTTAACTGCACTCATACGCAGCATTTTGCGTACTAGGCGTTCGATATCACGTACGGATTTTGTTTCTGAGATCTTGTCTAGAGTTTCGTCAGCAAAGCTAACCTCTAGGTCATCCATGCTGTACTCTTCAAGCCAGCGAGGAATCACGTATCTCGTTGCAATCTCTAAGCGTTCTTCTTTTTCATACCGGCGGAACTTGATAATCTCAAGGCGATCCTTCAACGCAGGAGGAATGCCTCCCAGGTTGTTGGCGGTGCAGATGAACATAGCCTTCGAAAGATCCAAAGGGATTTCCAGGAACCTGTCGCGGAACTTATCATTCTGCTCTGGGTCTAGAATCTCAAGTAGTGAGTTCACTACTCCTCGGTGGTGTTTGTCGGTCTTGTCCACCTCATCGAGCATGATGAGTGGGTCAATCCTTTGGACGCGAATTAGTTCGTCTACGATGCGACCAGGCTTTGCGGCTACGTAGGTACGCCTATGTCCCCGAATCTCAGCCTCGTCGCCTACCCCACCGAGTGCTAGTCTTACGAGCCTCCTGCCAGCGGCTTTCGCAATCTGTTTGCAGAGAGAGGTCTTACCAGTTCCTGGCTCTCCAGCGAAGCACAAGACCATACCTGAACTGCCTTTAGTAAGTTGCTCAATAGTCATGTACTCTAGGAGGTGATGTTTAACATCATCTAGTCCGTAGTGAGTCTCGTTCAGAGTATTGATGAACTCTGTTAGAAGGATGTCTTTTCGGGAGACCTTATTCCAGGGCACTCTTAGTACTGTTCTCAAGTAGTGGTCGAGTGCGCCGTGCTCTGTGGAGTCCTTCCTCAGTTTATCTAGACGAGCCAACTCTCTCTGGATCTTTGGGCGGGCGGATTCTGGCACCGGGCTACGCTCAAACCACTCGGCAAGAGTCTTCGGCTTAGCCTGTCTAGGTGTAGAAACCCGAATCGGACTAACCTTTGGCTGGCTTTTTCTTTCTTGCGCGGCGATGTAGCGAGTTAGAGCTTTCGTAGTGACTTCAATGCGCTCGACATTGTCTCCGCACTGAAGGAAGTGGAGGCGACTCTCTTCATCCATCGGGAGATTGCAGGCCAGGATATCTGCTACTTCAAGCATATCCTCGGCTTCGATCATGCGAGTAAGCTCCTTCTTCTTAAGGACTTCGTTGCTTACTACCAAAGACTGAACTAGCCGCCTAGTGTTGATAATCTGAGACTTCTCGTCTTCAGAAAGTTCATCACGGAATGGCGTGGCGCCTACCCATAGAATGTTGTCACGAATTTCGAAGGTGTCGAGATCGATGCGTACTAGTACGTCACAACTGATAACGAGTCCTTCTTCCGAGTGCAAGAGGTCGTTCTTCCGACAAAGAACGCCCACCTCTTCGATATCAAGAATTAGTTCTAGGGAATCGGTTAGGTGAGGGCCGGAACCTTTTTCGGACAGAGCAATAGCAAACACGTCTTCTACTTGCTCGCCCTTGAGGGTACAGCTTGTAGTAAGAATGCTCTCCTTCTGCTCTGCTGGGAGGCTGAAGGTAAAGTCGTTATGAGGTAGAGGAATTCCTTGTTCTTTTGGAACCCGGATGACTGGTACTAGCTCCATGTACAGCTCCTATAGTCCGAGGGATCGTAGGCCATTACACCTATCTTACCCCCCAGACTATAGGTTGTGCAACTCTTAGACGTCTGCCAGAGTGTCGAACAACGCGTCGAAGACATCGCGGATTGCTGCAAGTGCAGCGCGCACGTCGTCTCGAAGGTTGGTAAGAGCTTCAGTACTAATGTCGTACCCCAGCTCTGCGTCCGCTAGCTCCTGAATGGTGGGCTCTGAATCTGCCTTGACAGTCGTACCCCCGTAGGAAGTATAGCCTGAAGTGTCGTTGGCGACTTCGTCAGAGTAGAAGTCACTGTTGTCGCAATCGTCGCAATTGCCACAGTCATTGACCCCCTCATAAAGAGTGTACGTAGACTCAGTTGTTGGAGCCTTCACCATCTGGTTGGTTTCGGGGTCGTGGAAACGTCCCGTAGCCTGGTTGAAGTAGGGCTGATAGCCGTCTGTCTCAGAAGGGGTTGGCTCGGCAGGCTCTGGAGCGCCACGGAACATCGGAGTGTAACCTTCGGTCATTTGATTCACCTCTTTAATTGTTATGTCCTTTACGGACTGCAATTCCCACAGTGACCATACTGTGAGAGCTGCTTGCTGTTCAGCGTCGAGTTCATCTGTTGCTTTGACGATGACCATGTCGTGCATCATCCCTGCGCTGGTGATGATGTCGACTTTTACCTGGTATTCCATTTAACGGTTCCCGATCCTTTTAATGACTGACTTAGTCATGTCGTCAAGAGTCTTCTTCGCTTCCAGGAGTTCTGTTTCTAGACGTTTGTTTTCGCCTTGTAGTAGTAGATTGCGCTGGGTAATGCCAGAGATTCGAGCCTCTGCTGATTGCTCAACGGCTCCGAATCGCGCGATGTACTTTTCTTCCTCTGCGGATAGCGGCCACTTACCTGTGCCCAGCCTAATCCTAATCAGATTCAGTCCGTACAATACGCCTGCGCCCAGACATGCCAATCCAACTACTGCTAAAGCTAGCAGTAGCCATTCTGGCATTAGTCTTCCTGCTCTTTTGGTACTTCAGGAGTCACTACCGGGGCGGCTCTCTTCTTGCGAGGGCGCCTCTTCGGCTTGGGAGCTGATGCTCCTCCGGGCTGCTGTACATCGATTGGGGTTTCCAGTGCTGCGAGTCTCGTTTCAAGCTTTGTTGCACGGTTGCTAGCAGCCTCAAGCCGTGTTTGCAGTTCTAGAATGCTTGTATTCAGCTTGGAGTTCTGTAGTTTTACTTGTCGCAGGTCGTGCTGCAGTAGTCGTAGGCCTTGGCTCATAGTTGTTCCTTACCAATCCAAACGTGCGGGTATTTCAAACCATGGCTTAGCGCGGCTTCTGGAGAAACTTGAGCGGCGTTCAAACCGTCATAGCCTAGCCACACAAGTGGGACGGCTGCTGTATCTTCTGAAAGCACTATCGGGTTCGCACGATCTGGATAGAAAAAGTTGTAGTGTCCGAGTACTGAGGGGAACACAACTGTGCCCTCAGGAAGGATTAAGTCCATGTCTCCCTCTGATTATATCAAATTGTAATTGATGTGTCAGTACTTAGAGCGGCTCGCCAAAGTCATCATCGGTGCTCTTCCATATTTTGAAAAAGTCGATGGCCCCCTGTGCGCCAATCCAAATACATGTGAGTAGTACCCACTCACTAGCAGTAATGAGACTGATGGCCAAGAAAACGCACGCAACAATCCATGCCAGGAATTTCCGGCTGACTAATTTGCCTGTGAGTACGTCGAGTACTCCATACTTCTTGATCTCTCGTCCCATGATACTACCTACTGTGCTTCGGCGCTCTGTTCATTCAGTGCGTCGGATACCTGAGTATAGATCAGAGGTAGAGTTGATGCCAGCCCGCCATACAAACCTTCTGGTTCGGTGATTCCAGTGATGATTGAGTCTCTCATCACGGTCACAAACTCGGCAGGCAGCTGCCTACTACTACTAGATACGAGGCTCAATGCTAGAGCCATCTTCCCGCTATCACTTAGCTCGAAAACGAGGTGAGCGATTGAACTTAATAGTTCGGAGTCAGTCTTCGTAGTCATGTTGTCCTAACGATTTGAGAGGGACCAGCCTTTCGACTGGTCCCTCTCAGTGTGTCTTTAGACCGGAGCTTCAGCGCTGGCCTGGACCTGCTCGTTCGAGCGGATACGATTGAGGAACTCAACCGCGTCGGCTACGACTTCGAAGGTCTTATGAGTCACACCATCGTTGTCCTGGTAAGAACGCGGACGCACGGTACCGTTTACGGCAACCTTGCTGCCCTTCTGGCAGTACGTAGAGACGGTCTCTGCGAGCTTGCCCCAGACCACGATCGGGATCCAATCCGTTTCGCTAATGAGAGTGCGGCTCTCACCTTCGCCACGATAGAACTTGCGGTCGATCGCGATGTTGAAGTTAGTCACGGGGCGGCCCGAGTCGGTCTGCCGAAGCACAGGGTTGGAACCAATGTTCCCAATACCAGTAAAGTTGTTCATATAGTCTTCCTTGTTGTTTCCATTATCTGTGGTGCTTAGGCACCATTTCATTCAAGGCCCCGCGAGCGTCAGCGAGCAGGCTACCAGCAAACGTCGATGACCCATTTGTCCTCAGGGATGTCACCTTCGCTACAGAAGTAATTCAGGTTAGGTTCATTTACTTCCTTAGAGTGATGAGAAGAAGAGCGGGGGATTCAAACCCCCACATAAGGTGGAGCCAACCTCCTGGCGGAGGTAACCGATTACTCACTACCGTGCGATCCATCTCCCTAAGTGAGCCAATATTGCGTGGGGCGTTGGCCGCACTTAATCGGTGACAGGAGCATGATGCCGCGGATTGACCTTACCTCTATCTCTAGAGTCTTCTCACCAGTTGCCGTTTTAGTAGTTGCGAACAACTACTTCCGCAATCCTGCCCCTAGCGGAGCGATTAGCAGCAACTGAGTGTACTGTATAAACAGCCTGGATATCGTACCCCGCATACAGCTCGCCTACAAGCGGGCTGTGCGAGTTTGACAACATTACCTTAACACCTCGTGCATCGAGGTCTCGGAACGTCTGAGCCAGGCGCTCCTGCTCTTCTAGACCGAATCCTCCGGGTTGGTACTCGGTGAACTTGGAAGTAGGAGAGATTGGGATGTAGGGAGGGTCGATGTAAGCAAAGTCTCCTTCCCTCGCGAAGTGAACTATCTCAGCGTAGTCTTCGTTCAGAATGTCTACTAGCTGTAAGCGTTGAGAGCATTCATGAATTGCGGCGGCATCGAAATTAAATCGAGCCCTCTTTCCCCACGGGACATTGAAGCCGCCACTTTGATTTACCCTGTACATGCCGTTAAATCCGGTCTTGTTCAGGAAAATGAATCTAGCTGCGGCAGTTATGTTTCTAAGCTCGCTTGGCAGCCAGCTTCGACAATCGTAGTACTTCGCTCTCCTTTCCTCATCTGTTTCCAGAGAGTTGTAAGCTTCTGCATGCAAGGTTAGGTCTGCGATTAGCTCTTCCGGCCTGCATTGGATCATCTTGTAGGTGTTGATCAGCTCAGAGTTACTGTCCGCAAGTACGTATTCTCTATGAGGGTGTGGGTCTTGTCCAAAGAACAGGGCTCCTCCACCAACCATAGGTTCGTAGTAGTCCCCGAAGCTTTCGGGCATGAGTTCTTTGAGTCGCCCAAGAAGGCGACGCTTACCACCAACCCATTTGATGAATGGCTTTGTCATCTGTTATTTTTCTTGATTAAGGGGACTGCATCGGGAGTCGAACCCGAGCGCGCGCAACACATGTAGCCCAATGCCTACAGTCTAGACGCATACTAAAGTGTGTGGAGGACCCGGTTGGATTCGAACCAACGATTGAGCTTTCGCTCGGCAGGTTAACAGCCTGGCGCCATAGACCACTCGGCCACGGATCCGCTTTACACTTTATTCGTTTGAGTACTCTTCTTGAGAGTCGTCGTCGAGTGCATCGGCAATACCGACTAGACAGTCAGTGAATTCGCCTAAGTCCTCGAACTCTCGGCTCAGTTCGACAACATCCATCAGTAAGCAAATACCGGTCTGTAATGTTGCTCGATTGAGGCTTTCAGCCTTTTTATCTTCCTTCTCTTCAGCAAGGTAGATGTAGGCATCATATAGATCCGTACTGCGTGGATTCATGTTTTTCCTTTGATGATGGTGGTGGGTCTGGCAGGAGTCGAACCTGCTTGCTTTTACACCAGTGGGTTACAGCCACCTCCTCCGCCACCGGAGGGTCAGACCCTAAAGTTTGTATTCTTCGTAGGTTGCGCCAAGAGTTACGGTGCACCTACCCAAGATACCGCTTGGGATTAGATATATATCTCCACTTTCACACAGGATGAAGACATAGTCAGCAAAACTGTCTGAAAAGTATTTGATCTTTCCTGTTCCGGTTCGGTTACCACCACACGTTTTGAGATTAGCAGAGTAATTACCAGATGGCGTCTTGTAGTAGGTTGTTTTTACTTGAATCTTTTTGAGACCATCTTCAAGCTCAACTACTAAATCGTACTCCTGGCTATCAGTCAAAGGAATGCAGACTGTATACCCCCTTGTTGTGAAGTAACCAATGGCAGCACCAAGGCCAACATCGCCTTGTTTTCTAGAGTTTCGTTGTTCACTAAGCATGTCCGCTACATTAGCGGACTGTTAATCCATTGTCAACTCAGGAACTTGTCAATTGGTGACTGAGTCACCCTTGTCCGCCCGCTACCTGTGTTAGCAGGTAGGACTATATTCTTTGTTATTAGCGGGGCCAAAGTAGGGAGTTCGCAGGACGCTTCGCTAAAGCGTCCTGGAGGTCCTGATAACCGGTTAGTACCCCGGGACCAAAATCCCATATTCAACACAGACCAAGCACTCTGATGGGTAGGCTTGGCTGGGGGTTGAGTCCACTTGTGTTTTCGCCTTACTGCTTCTATGTTTCCTTTAGCTGTTCGCCCTTTACTCTCTCTCTGCTTCTTACGTTGGCGATACTGCCTAAAGGCCACTGATAGATGGAGCTACGAGAGCGCTCCTGCGTGCAGGCAAGTTAGTAGCTGATTTGCGTAGCCAACCGTACTCGTCAGTACGGTTGTTCCAGTCATCATACAGCTCTCGCTGAGTGACTGGGAGCACCAAGGTGAGTCCGCTGTAATCAGCGTTGTCCTTGGCTCCAGCTCTCATGTAACCTCGGCCACCGTCTATGTAGATGTCGCCGCAACCACACCAATGGAGGTCGTGTCCTGCACGAGAGTAGATGATGTCATCGCACTTGTGACAGTGTAGCGCTCCTACCTGTATGAGGTTGCCTCTAGTAAAGCCAACCTCGTTTCTGTAGTCACGTTCAATCTTTTTCTGCCAGCCTTCACAGTCATATCCATGGTGATCGTCTACCTTGCTGATGCTGCATACTGCGCAGTGGTAGTAGGGACCATCGGGACCGTGTTCCCAGCTGTGTTCAGTAGTCATGCTCTCTCCTCTGAGTTTTTCGTTTTGGTTTATGCTAGAATGCAAATCTAAAAAGGAGTTACTATGCCTAATCCATTTACTGTTTACGATGTTGCTTATCCTTCTCTACGGCAAGCCGTCATCCAGCTCGAAAAAGACTACGACCATATTTGGCGTCAGCTTAAAAGAGGTTTGACACCAGAGCAAGCATTTGATTCCGTGTCTCTAAAGCAGCTCAAATCAGCCGCTACAGCTGATTTGAAATATTGTCGAAGGTGTGAATGTTCTCAGCCTACATCTGAATTCCCACCGGGTCGATGGGTGTGTCACACCTGTAAAAGGTTGGCAAAGTATGGCATACAGCTCCAGACTTTCAAAGCCTTGTTAGAAAAACAGGGCGGAGAGTGTGCTATTTGCCAAACGAAACTGTTGTCCAAGTTTTGTATTGATCACAATCATGACACAGGCACTGTCCGAGGGTTACTTTGCTACTCTTGTAACAATGGCTTAGGTATGTTTAATGACAGTACTTTTTCACTTTTGAAAGCGGTCGAATACCTAAATACCTAATTCGAAAAGTGCCGATCACATATTTATCAATTTTGAGTCCCTATAAAGGGAAATTGATTAAAACAGCTCTGCTGGTACTGGTGCTAAAGGCGGCTCTTCATCTTCTGCAAAAAAGGCAGTGTACTGTTCTGCCATCTCGTGTGTAGTGAAAATATCACCATTTGCGTTAGCATTGTTTAACGGCGCAGCACGATTAAGTGCGTTAATCTCGTTCAGTTCCTCCAAAGTCGTTACATCCACAAGAGGTCCAACTGGTCGGATATCTTCAAGAGTTACTTCTGCCACAAACACCTCTGTTTCCGCAAGCAGCTCTTCTGCGGGATCTGGAGTAATGGGCTCGATCTCAGGATCTGCCGTTTGGGCTGGATTCGTCAATTCGGCCATATTGCCGATTCTGGCGATTCTGAAGGTCTTTGGTGCATAGCCGTCATTAAGATCATCGGTAGAATACCAAGGAGACTTAATAGTGACTCTGCGCATACCTTCAGTGCCTAGGCCGTCAGTAGCGATTGGCTTGACCTTGACCTTATAGAGTACGCTGAGTGGGTGTGCTGCATTGAGAGGGTTTTCTCGACTCGTAGCCTCAATGCTTTCGATTTTACCGATACGCATCATGCTGCTGCCGCCGGTAGTGCAGTAGTAGACGAGATCGTCCGTAAGGAGTTCTCGTCCAAGGAAGTCTTTAACTGGCATTTATCTTATTTTCTTTCTTGATATGGTAGGGATACCGGGACTCGAACCTGGATCTGCTATACTGGTAGGGGCAACAGGGTTCGAACCTGCATGTATCCAGTTACTCTTTCAACGGCTTAGGAGGCCAAGGAGATATACCCCTATGATTTGTCCAGCTTGCTCTAACGAAACTGCGAATCCGAAGTTTTGCTCTCGCTCTTGTGCTGCAATATACAATAACAAGAAGAAGCCCAAGCGGCCTCTTAAGGATTCTTGCTCTAAGTGTAATGGTGCGATTGGCCGAACATCTTGGAAAGACTATCGAACAATATGCAATGATTGCCGACCTAGAGTTGATTGGTCTACTGTAACCCTGGGAGAGGTTAGAGCAAGAGCAAAATACCAGAAAAGTGCTCGTATTAGAGATCTTGCTCGGCAGACTTACTTTGGTGCCAATCCTAATCCTGAGTGCAGCGTGTGCGGATACTCAACCCATGTTGAGGTTTGCCACATCAAGCCTATTAAGGATCACAGTGATGACATTTCTGTTTCAGTTGTTAATGCTCTTGAAAACCTCGTTGGTCTTTGCCCCAATCATCATTGGGAGCTAGATAACCAACTACTTACTCTATCCCGTTGAGCTATATCCCCAGATATATGGCACGCCAGGCAGGGCTCGAACCTGCGACCTACGGCTTAGAAGGCCGGTGCTCTATCCAACTGAGCTACTGGCGCAAAGTGCTATTACGCTGGAAATTCTGCAAAGCGGCGGAAGAACCCGAGCTTTACAAGCTGGATCTCCGAAGGCACGAAGTCTAGACAACTACCAGCCTTGTGTATCACGAGGTTTTTCGTTGTACATCGTCCCAGCTCTTTTGAGCCGAGTTTCGAGAACTCACAGAGGTTACAGCTTCTAGGCATAGAATAGCCTATCGCTTCTAGCGGTTCTTCATCTAGAGATTCCACAATGGACTCCGGGGTGGTAGGGGTGGCGGGATTCGAACCCGCACGCCTTTCGGCAGGAGATTTTGAGTCCCCTGAGTCTACCATTCCAACACACCCCCGTGGAGGACGTAGAAGGTCTCGAACCTTCAATCGTAGGGTTGCAATCTACGTTTCCCGCCTGGTTTACGTCCGTTTAGTCTGGAAGCTCAGTTTCCTCGTAGAGGTTCTTCTGAGTTAGAAGCGCCTGAGCAATTGGGCCTAGGGCCTGGATCTGTCCGAGCCCTAAGGGCTGCTTCGTCTTCCTCATGCCAGCGAGCTGAGCAGCCTGGTCGACTGCCCACTTCACATCTTCGATGGCAGCGTGCTTTGGAGTTTTACTCATTGTCTACTTCCTTAATGAGGTTTTCGTGACGTTCTCTCATGTCTGCGAGGAACGCTTCAGCAAGTGGTTCGAGTAGGGAGAAGAGAAATCTTTCCTCCTCCGAGGAGGAATTGAATCTCTTACTCTTATCCCTGAAGGACTGGCCTCCAACAACTAGGGTAATATCGTGCCCGGCCTGCTTGGGTAGCTTTTCGTAGCGAGTCAGCTCTTCACGCCGTCTCGCTAGTCGTTTTAAGCTCCTTGTCAATGTCTTTGATTCGCTGCGCTGCCTTCATTTAGCTTTCCTCTACCCATACCCATACTGGGCGTTCGCAGTAAATCCCTGAAGCATTTCTATGTCCGCCACCACCGAATTTGGTGGCTACTTCTGAGACATCGATTGAAGTTTCACTTCCGTCTGCTCTGAGGCTGATTTGCCATTGCTTGCCATCGTACGAATACGTAACACCGAAAAGCTCGCCTACTGCGAGCTGGTTAGCAAGTTCAGAGTTAATTGGTGGGTACGAGCTATTGACTGCAGGAACATTATGTTCACCAAGTACCACTCGGTGCACTTTCTTTTTGTGGTCGTTGATCATCTTGTTTTGGTATGAAAGGATGGTTAGTCCCTTCGAGATGATTGCCTGCTTGTCGAACCTTAATTCGTTGTCGAAATTGGTCCAATTGTCGAACTCGTATGCGACTTGGTCTAGACAGGATAGTACTGGCTTGGAGTCTTCAATCTTCCAGAGCCAGATGTCTCGGTCCTGGACATATTCCACGATTGGAGCACGAGGCTCATCGGGGAAACAGAAGTCCC
>Ga0098052_1000683_pt1 | contig 21334 bp, 39 predicted proteins | sample 15_taG_FD_81591 | JGI IMG/M metagenome (GOLD analysis project Ga0098052, IMG submission 81591) | Marine viral communities from the Subarctic Pacific Ocean - 15_ETSP_OMZ_AT15312 metaG | ecosystem: Environmental > Aquatic > Marine > Oceanic | place: Pacific Ocean | collected 2015-01-18
ATTTCACAGCCATTCGTCATCTTTTCTAGGTTTAACGTCATATATTATAAGATCTCCAAGTGATATATTAGTTTCTCTAAGTACATCTTCTTTAGATTTTAATATATATACAAGTTTAAAGGTTTCAGCAAATTTACAAATTCCTTCTGCATATCCAAACTTTTCTATATATTTATTTAAAACAAATTCTGGCATTTCATGTGGGATTAAAGGTTCTAACCAGGTATCAGCTGTTTTTGGGCCCACTTTTGGTATACCTTGAATACCATCTGTACTATCTCCCATAAGCATTTGTTTCCATAAAAACCTTATTGTTTCAGTTTCATCTACTACAATTGATTCAGCTTTTCCATAATTATAATGAATACCTTTATTTTGATATAGCACATCTTTATCTGGACTACATATTACTGTTTTTAAAGGGTCATGATATATAGATACTAAATCATCTGCTTCTAATTCAGGGACAAATGTAAAATTCCACGTTTGTTTTAAATATTCTTTTATTGCAGGAAATATGATAGGTTTATCTCCTTTTTTTCTATTTCCTTTGTAAGGTTGTGTTATAGCTGCTGCATATCTAAAACATTTACCAGATGTAAGAAATCCAGCATATTTTGTAGAGTGCGTCATTTCAAACATTTGATAGAGTCTGCCGTCTAAACTTTCTAACGCCTCTTCTAGGGTAGGTTTTCCCATTTCATAATAGATTAAACTATCTCCATCTATTAATGCTATTGTATCTTTCATATTTTTAATTTTATTAGGTTAAACATATCAGGGGAGCTAGGTAATGCCCCCCTTCTATGCAATCAATTAAACACGAGCTGCATAACAACTCTTCACAGTTAGTCTTGCATATACTTCCTGTACTCGGGTTTAACTTGAACTTTAAATGTATACAATTCCCTATTGTGGATTTGTATTTCTTGTCTGCATTTTACTTCTAATGCTCTAAAACATCTTGAATCTAATATATCTTTTTCTTCAAAATGTTTAATAGCTTGCTCAGCATTTAGTCTAGATAAGTAAGAAATATTATGCTTATCCATCCAATACATTACATCCTTATTTCTATTATATTTATATGAGCAATGTTCTAAAAATTCTCCTGCATATTTATATAATAAATAAGGCTCTCCCGTAGGATCAATAGTTGGGATTATCTTACCTGCCATTTCTATCTCTTCATCGCTAGAATGATAATTATCTACCATCTTTTTAATGTCCTCCATTAATTCTTCAGTTATAGGAACTCTATTAGCTGATTGATTAAGAATAGTGTCAGTTTCAATAACTGCCATTTCTCCTTTATCAACTAAATCTGCTAATGCTAATGACATTTTACTAAAACAATAACTATCATAAGGAGCACTAACATATTCTAGATTATGTTGGTATCTATTCCCTAAACTATTTTTTTCTAAAATAATATTATTACCAGTTTTTTCATGATAATCTATAACAGATTGTCGATGCTCATTAGAATAATAACCATTACATAATTTAAACATAAGTTTACTTTGTGGTATAGTTTCTACACTTTGATACATATCATAAAAATTAGTATGAGGAATAATAAAATCAGCTTTCTCATAATCATTAGTAATACCAATCTTATGCTCCTTAAGCGCTGCTTTAAGTCTATCAGTTGATACATTATGCATAGGCAAAACAAAAGCTCTTTTAACTTGTGTTAAATCAGAAGTTGTTTCTGTCTCTAAAAGATCTAGTATTTTATTATATTGACTTAATGATTCAGATAGATATATTTCTTCTATATCTAAATTCTTCATCATCAACCCAACTTCTACGGCTTCTTCAAATCCCAAATCAGTTAATAACTGATCTGAGACTTCACTATGGTGTGCATTTTTACTTGCCATTATTTTATAGTCATTTTAATGATAGCTGGATTCATCATCATTTTGTTAAACTTCGCTTTATTTCCATTGAATATAGTCCTAACTACTAAGTACTTTAAATCGTCAGTAAAATAGTCAGAAGTGCACAGCTTAATCAAACGCTCTTGCACTTTTTGAGTTACAGTGTCCGTTTTTGAGAAAGCAACAGAGAAATTAGCTACTCTGGTTGCTAAAAGGCTAGCTATATCAGCTCTATAACTATCGTCCTTACCTATACACTCTCTTAATTGAGGTAGTACTTCCTCGTCTCCAGTCACTATTTCTCTGGGAGTTACTAGCTTATCTAATTTATTATTGATAAATGTAGTAAACATAGACGCGAATTCATTGCCCACTGAGCCTTCCCCAATCATTTGGATTAACGGCAATTGGTCTTCAAAACTCTTTATACTTGAAATGCTATTAAAGAACGTTGATATAGAACGTGCGTTAGTTTCTTGCGTAACTAGTTCAGGATGCATTAGCAAAAAGTTAATACATCGAGTATCGATTTCATTCTCCTCCGCCCAACGGGCCCATACATTAATATCAAATTTTAAGTTTGCTGTAATATAACGAGTCTTTTGTGCAGGGTCAGTACTATTTACCATATAGTCTCCATTATCAGGATTAGCAGTTAATATAATGTGCCAATCTTTAGGGAGGGTCCATGAGATATAAGTCTGTCTATCTACTAACTCCATGCATGCTTGGATAAACCTTGTATCTGCACGGTTCCAGTCATCAAGAAGTAATACACCACCGGCTTTCTTATCCGCGATCCATTCCGGGGCTGAATAAGACATTCTACTTTTACCAGTAGTTTGAAATCCTAACTTAGAGTGGTCGTTAACTGCTACTTCATCTACCCATTTACCTACTTTCTTACCTTCTTTCTCAGTCCACATTTGGAACTGTTTAATAGGAAATCCTACTAAATCACCTAGCTCCTCAATCTGTGCTAAGTTTAACTTAACAAAATCTAGACCATGTTTTTGAGTCATATCCATGATACTAGTAGTTTTACCAATACCAGACTCCCCTACTACCTCAATTGCTACAGGCTTCTTTCCGCCCGCCTGTAAGTGGCGGTTGTTTGTTATGATGTGCCCTACAAAATCTTGTAGTTCATCAATGTTTAAATTTACTTCATTCATAATTTTTGTGTTTAATTGATTAATTTAATTGTATTTTAATTCCAGGTAGTTCTTCATTTATATTAGAATAACTACTATGTACCCATAATGCATTCTTTGGGCAATTTTCTGGATTACTTGCTTCTCCATCTGTAAGACATATAAAAGCAGAGTATTTATTCTGAGGTTCATTGTAATGATCTACAACATCCTGAAAGTCTGTACCACCTCTACCTTTAATTTCCCAACTTTTCTTAGGATCAAATGATGATACGTCCGTTAACTGTGTATCAAATTGTGCAACAGTTATCTCATTACCAGTTTTATGCATATGACATAATTCATGCATAAACTCTATAAGCTCTTCCGTGCTTACTGAGCCTGAAGTATCTACGCCTACAAGCACATGGTTCTTATGCTTAATCTTAAGACCCGGGTTGCCTGCATAACGTTTATTGTTCTTACGTCTAAGCTTTTTAGTATAGACTTTAGATGCGTTATTAATAAATCTTTTAAGATATTGCTTCCAATTGAACTTAGGAGGCTCTATAGTAAATAGTCTTTCAATGATCTCAGCTAACTCCCCGGGGATGGATCCACACTTCTTCTGTATCTCTTCCGCGGTTTGCTTCATCTGATGCTCATACTGTTTTTGTACTAGCTTCTTCTCTGCTTCAGGTAAATCAGTTATTTCTTCCCATTCTTTATGACAATAGGGACTATTACCATCCATTTGGTCTAAGACTTGTTGAAGATCTGGGTTACATGACCCATCATCACCGTTACAAGTTTTATTAAGTATATCATAGTAAACTTTAGTCCCTGCTTTTTCTGGTAAAAATATACCAGGGAAAGAGTCTCGCTTCAAGCCACCTGGCGGAAGCATTTCGCTGTCAATATATTGGTTGATTTCTATATCTGCCGCAATATTAAATAGCTTTTTATTAGGGTATTTATCCGCTAATATAATATGACCAAAAGCTATATGCAATAGCTCATGTTTTAACAAGCCTTGTTGATGTGGCTCACTAAGTTCTGCAAAGAAGTCCGGATTAATAACTAATCTCATTCCAATGCCGTGTTTTCCTACACCTGCGGTAGCACAACTCTTAGTGAATTGTTTTTGTAATCCAATAAGGAAGATACCGTAGAAAGGCTCTGAAAATATCAATGTTTTTGATATTCTAGAAAGTTGATCTTGAATTGTTCTCATAATCCTAATCGTCTTTCATCCATACGATCCTCTTCATAAGCTTCTCGCATACGAGCAATAAATTCATATTTCTCTATAGGTTCAGAAAATTCTTCTTTACATTTAGGATTGTCACATATATAGACTTCATATCCTTCTTCGTCTATTAGATCACTGTATTCATAGCCACAGCAAGGGCTTACTAATTCTGTCATTTGTTTAATTGTTTAATTGATTAATAAAAAGGAAAGAGGGCTGCAGGGAACTGAGTACATTGTTTCCATGCATTTGTTTCCAGAACTGCTTAGATATGAGCCCTCTAACCTATAATTGTTTGATAAGTTCAACAACCTCATCTACTTGCTTTTTATTTCTTGGCATAAATAGCACATAGTGATGATTGTTATCTTTAAGATGTTTTTTGAATAGCTTCCACCTTAAAGGAAAAGACTCGTTTGCATAGCCTTTTGTTTCGATAATAAATTTACCGTTGGGATCTACAAAATCAGGTGTGTATGTAATGGGCCTAATCTTGGATCCTTTGTTATATAGTTTTTTAGTTGTCCCTTCATAACATGCTTGAGGGTACACTGTAGCTGGAAATATTGTAAATGTAGTTTCTTCGTATTCTACTAATATTTCAGCTTCTTCTAATTGTTTATAACAATATAATTCTAAATTAGATTGAAAGTTTTTACCATCATAAGTAGATTTTTTAGCATTTTTTACTTTAGTTCTACCTGATTTTTTAGCTCTCCGTTTCCACACCATAGTTCATTACATTAGTTTGTAAATAACCTTCTAATCCTCTATTTTTGTTCCAGATATATGCTTGACCACATCTAAGAGTTCCTACATATCCTTGTGTTTTATGCCATAAATCATTACCACAAATAGATGGGATAAATCTAACTTTCGTTCCCATATATTCATTTAACATTTCTTTATGTCTATGCCCACAATGTACTTCTCTAACTTTACATCTACTCCACATTACTGGCTGTTCAGTAGCAATTAATAATGGTAACTCTTGTGTTTTTTCTTTATCCCCATGAGTAAACATAATCATATTAATACCGTATTCATAATACTTTCTAGCATCTAAACCATTATCTACAGTTACATTTTTGTTATTCTTATATATTGCATCTAAAACTTCTCCCGCATAAAACATACGTTCAAAGTCATGGTTACCTTGTACAACAATAACATCTACTGGTGCAAACTGAGCTAAATAGTCAATTGCTTTACTAACTAAATGCCAATAACCTCTAAAAGATTCACGCCAACGCATGTTATCTTGTTGAGGTGTACCTTTAGTAGTAGCTCGACTCATACCTTCTGAGTTAAGTCCATCATTACCTACAGGTAATAAGAATCTATCTATTTCCAAACCGTCGGCTTTTTTATGTAAATCCATTATAGCTTGTATATAGTGCTTCTCAATTGTTTCCATAGGTTCATCAGTTATTTTACCATAATGTATATCTGGTAAAGAAATCTCATAACATATAGGATCTTTACTTTTCTTATATTTAATTTTAGGAACTTTAACACTCCTAGTTTTAATATAATCTAATAATTCTGCTTTAACATTAGGCATCTCGTGCCATGAATTATGTGTAACAATACTAAATCTTTGTTCACCTACCATATTTTGCCAAAACTTTACAGATTTAACATCTGCTTGTGTTAGGCCATTTTCTTTTAAGTGGTCTAAATATTTAGTACTAGTTTTTAATTCATTCTCATTATTATTGTTCATACTTTCTTGTAAATATGCAGCTGAAGTCACTGCTTTCTTACATTCTTGAACTAATTTAGGATCTACATCCCATTCTTTTGCTAACCAATCAACTCCTTTTTTCTGATAACTTTTTTTTGTTTCTAATTTTTCAATTAATTCGTCTTTTGTCATTTAATATGTTTTTAAGTTCATTAAAATTGCCTACCTTATATATTAAATCAGAAGGATCTTTTGATTTAAATTTACTTGGTATACAAATGTTAGTGAATCCATATAAGTCACAAATCTTCTTAGCCATTGTTTGGCCAGGATTATTTATTTTATCAAAATCATTATCATATAAAATTTCTATTGTGTTGAATCTTTTTTTTAGCTCACTTATTAATTTCTCATTAGGCATTTGCATTTCACTTTGCATAGCTATCGCATGATAACCTGCAGTATGTAAACACATAACATCTTTGAGAGAAGAAGTAATGATAAGTCTTTTCCCGGTAGTAGGGAGCTGGTTAAATCCTTGTACATCCGATTTAGTTGTATTACTTAACCACTTATTTTTATCTTCGTAAGGAGAATAGATTTTATATCGATTTTTAAATTTAAAGGCATAACTAACTGATTTACAAGTAAATCGTGCTTCGTTAACCCAAAAATGACTTATTGGTTCGACAGCAAACATAATTAAAGTTTTTTTACTAACCAAATATTTACTCCAAAAAGTCGCATCTTCTTTGTTCCAAAGTCTTTTTTTCTTCTTAATAATAACTAAAGATTTTTTAAATTCAGGAGTTTTTTGTCTATACCCCATTATACCCATAGTAAATTGTTTAGCTGCAGTATTAGAAGATAGCTTTAAATTAAAATCACAATCAATAATTCGTAAAGCATCTATGAAAGAACAATTGTATTTATATTTTACATAATTAAAGCAATCAAAAGCATGATCAGAATTTCCAAAATCTTTATATAGTAATTTACCATTATATGGAATAATAGAAACAGTTGGAGAATGATCTTCTCTAAGGTCACTATTAAATTTTTTACCTAACTTTTTAAAATTTGGACAATAATACACAAAAATGTCATACTCAGTAATTTTACTAAGTATGACATCTGTGTGTAAGTAATCATTGCTGTCCCTACTATGGATAGCCATTTTAGAAAGGAGCGTCTTCTACCATTTTTTCTCCATTTTGAGGAGTATCAGGCATTGTCCAATCATCTTCTTCTTCAATAGTATCAGGAGTAACTAAATCCATAGTTGGTTTATGTATTCCCCATTTAAGATCAGCATTAAAGTCAGCATTAAATGAACCATAATCATCATTAAGCGCTCTTACAAAGAAATCATCACGTTGAGGTTTTACTCTACCAAAATATTTTGTATATACTTGCTGATATTTATCATCTTTAACACCTATAAGAACTCTAGTTTCATTATTAGCTAAAACCTTAGCTAATTCTTTAATCTCTGTTAAATCTCCATTAGCTATAGCAGGTATAGTATCGAATGTTACTTCATCTCCTGATGCTACATTGGCCCAAGCTTTAACGAAATTAATAAGAGTTTCTTCACCTGTATAAGCTTTTCTTTGTCCTTCAGTTTTCCACCAATCATAAGATGGAGCATCATCAGACCATGTAGATTGTCCAATAGCATTCATCCATTGGTGTTTACCAGTTTGTGAAACTTTTGGTTTATTTTGCATTAATATTTCTAATTTAAAATTACCGTCTTCATTAGCTACCCAAAATATAATTTTATTATATTCTTCTCCACTAAATTCAACTGTATAATTAGGTTCTGATTTAACTTTAATATCTAAAGCATGCAGCTCTTCCATTGTTGGATTTACTGCTATAACTTTTACATTTGTTAAACCTGAATAGGTTTTAATTGCACCTACTACTTCTTCTGTACTTGCATTACTTTGTATTGCCATTTTTATTTATTGTTTTATTAGTTATTAATTTATAATTCGAACGTATCATCGTCCATTTCTATTTCTTCCTCTTCAAAGGCTGCTGGTATTGTACCTTCTTCCTCTTCGTCATCAGTATCAGACATAGTATTACCATTAGGTATACCTGTTATCTCTGGAGTATCTTGTGCAGCTTTTAATAAAGTTTCTTCTGGAGTTTCAAATTCTGTAGGACTCAGTATATCTATAATAGCTTCTTGAGTTTCTTGCATTTGATCTTTTACCTCTTCAACTGTTTCAATAGCTTCGTCTATAGCATCGTGTAAAGTTATTTGATTAGGATCTACTTCTTCTGCTTGCTCTACAGCAATGTCACCACTATTTAATGGTTCTATATCATCTACAAAACTAAAAGATAAGGCTTTCTTTCTACTTGGTCTTCTACCTTTAAGAAATGGATGTTTAAATATTTCATCTACTTCCCATGGTTTAATACCATATTTAGTTGCCATTTCTGGTTTACTAATACCATCTTTAAGATCTTGGTCGATCATAGAAACAGTAATTTTTTCAGGAGTTTCTCCTGGTGTTACATTTTTTTTCATTTTAATCATTTTTTGTTTAATTAATCTATAAATATTTCTGACCAATTCATAGGCATGGCCTTACCCTTTAAATGTTCACATCTGCTACCTGCAGTTATATCTTCCATAGAATTAAAAGAAACCATAGTTTCTTCTTCTTCTCTATATATATAACCAACTGCATCAGCATTTGCACATGTAATTTGTTTAATTTTACCTGTGAGATCTAAGTCTTTTACAGCAACTTCTTTCCCTTTCTTTTCAAGCATTTTATCTTTTAAATGTCCAACTAAAATAATATGGTCTGCTAGTTTATTTAATTTTTCTATCCATTCTTTGTAAGCCATTCTTAAATATAAATAGCCAGCGCCATTAGGCAATGATAATACTGATGCACCAGGATTCTTTTGATCAAAGTTTTTCCCCATAGGAGTTTTCATATAAATTTGTTTAGCATAACCTTCACACCATTCTTCTAATTTACTAATAGTGTCGATAGCTATATATTTATATGGCCTTCCTTCTTTCATAATTGCTGTTCCTATAGCTTGTAAATCTTTTAAACTATTAGCTTTTACTTTTAAAGCATCGACCATATCTGATCCATCCTCAAGATCTATTATTAAACAATCATCTAGTTCTGATAATACTGTAGTCTTGCCTATTTTAGGCGGACCATATATTATCATGTTCTTTGGCGATTTACGGCTCGCTTTAACCTTTTCCATAGGTAATTCCATAATTATTTTTTAGTTTTTAATTTAGTTCTTAACGTATTTCGCTTAGACAGCAATTGTGAAACTTTATCTTCATCATTTTTGAATCGTTTCATTCTTTTGTCTATTTGATTTATTTCGTTTAGGATTCCTAGTTTTATTTTGTTTCTCCCGTTCCTTTTGCTCATAAGCTTCTACATTTTTAATTAATTTTTCATTTTGATTTAAGTGTCGCTTAAATATATTAAATATTCTAGCTTTCATAATTTTTCTAAACATTATTTCTTTCTTTCGTTAATAGTAAAGGTTGACATTTCTGCTTCATAAGGTATCATACCTAATAAGCCATCACGGTTTTTTTCTATATGAATTGCTAATAATTTAACTGGGTCTTCCCCGCAATATGCGTCTGTAATCCCATACAAATCATGTGGTCTTTGCAACATCATAACTACATGTGCGTCCTGACCAATACTATCACCCCCAAACAAATCTGTTAATAAAGGTTGGTATTGTGCTTTAGCACGATGTTCTTGTTCTATGTTACGATTTAACTGAGATAACAAAATATTAATAGATCCCATTTTAGCCTGCATCCACATACAACCTTTAGATACTTCGTTAAGTTTTTGTAATTCATGTTCTTTATCACTTAATATAAGTCTAGAATGGTCAAATACATTAACTATAGTATGATCTGGTTTTTTATTTGTTATTTCTATATTAGCTTTTTTAACAAATTCCATATTTCTAGGGATATTGTTAAAGTAAATTGGATAGTGGGCATACTTAAGTACTTCTTTTTTAAATTGTTCGTATGCATCTCTTTCTAATTTATGTTCAACAGATAGTAATTCACTAACTTCTTTATTAGTTCCTTTAGCACCAGCACGCATTATCTGCTGATGTCCAGGCATTTCAAAACTCCAATATAAAACTAAAAGTTTTTTATTTTGATTGTTATCTAATAAATCAAAAATCAGTTGATTACTAAACGCTGATTTACCTACTCCTGGTCTTCCTGCTATTACATACATTTTACCTGGTTGTAATCCCCCAAGTAAATTTTTGTTTAATCTTGACCATTTAGTAGGATAAACTTGACGCTTTCCTTTCATGCCATCATGCACTTGATGTAATGATGCACTAATAGCTTTGTTGATACTTTTAAATCCGCTTTCTTTAAAGGGATCTTGTAATTCTGGTGGTAATTTCTCGTGTGTCATTTTCTTCTAAATTTTCATACTTTTCCCAAGTATGGTTATTAATCCATACCTCTAAGTTTTGTAAAAACCCAAGGTTATCTTTATCAATAATTAACTGTTTGTTTAAACAGCTAAGTATATGTTTATGCTTATAAGCTTTTGTACCTATGACTTTGCGATATTTATTCTTAGCTTTTTCATTTGCTTTAGCATTTGGATCCTTGGCATGAAGAATTCTGACTCCACCTCTAAATGAATTAACTTTCATTGGATATGTAGCTACTAATTCAGCAAACATTTGATCAAAGTTATTAGAAAAGAGATTTATAAACTCTTCTCTAATAACATGTTGATCATCAGTTTCACCTAATTTAACATATCCTTTTGATTGCAATTCATCTAAATTTGGTTTAAGATTAAGCGTTGTTAAATAATTAAAACCTTTTCTATAAATAATATATAAATAAAGAAAATCATCAGCACTTAATTGTGTTTGTTCTAATAATTCAAAATCTATATCTATTTTCATAACTTAATCGGTTTATTAAATTTAACTATAATATTCTTCCTAGCTTTCCTGGCAGTTAGAACTATAAAAGAATCTTTTATAATTAAATATATAACTATTGCAAATATACTAATGTTTTCCATATTGTACAAATTTTTTAAATATTAATATTATTTTATTTCCAAATAATATTTTTGAGATTTTTAACTGCATTCTTTAGCCACTTTTCTTCTTGAGAATCAGCAACATACAATATTATAATCTCTCCAATCTTATTTTCTTTAAATCTTATTAATCTACCTACACGTTGTATCATAGATAAAGATTTACTTGTAATTCCGCATATTATACCCATATTTGCATCGGGTACATCAAAGCCTTGATTAAGAGCTTTAGTAGAACATAGCACATTTATTGAACCATCTTTAAATGATTCTAATGCTAATTCTTTTTGTTTTTTAGTTTTTTTAGAATGATAAGACATTGCATTAGGAGCTATAGAATTACATAATTTATCTGTAAAATCATTAGCCCCACTAAATACAAGTATTCTATTATCTGGATTATTTTTGTATATTTCTTGAAATTTAGTTATTTTATTTTCTGCAAAATCTACAATTTGTTTCCTCATTCTAATAGCTCTATAAAACATTACTGCTTTTTGCTTATCTCCAGGAGTAGCATTTTTGTTAGCCATTATCATCTGTGCACTTTCAAAAGCATTAAATTGCCCCAATTGATATTTCCACCGAACAAAGCTATTATTAGCTTTTTTATATGCATCTTTCTCATTTGGAGTTAAGGTTACAGGGACACAAGATATATTATATGGGCTTACTACTCCTAAATTTACACATTCATCTAGTGTAATCGAGTAAGCTGTGGGTGCTATCTTATTTAGAATATCTTTGTATTCATCTTCTTCAGGTAATGTAGCAGTCATACATAATAAACTATCATAAATATTATTTTTAAAGAATTTTCTATATTTATTACTTAATCCTAAATGTATTTCATCACATATTACTATATCATAATGATGTCCTTGCAATTTATAAGCACTTTGATAACATAAAATATCTACGTGATCGAGGCAATGATCTAAGCCCCATTTGGCAAATTCATCACGAAATTGATCTTGTAATTGTACTGTAGGAACTAATACTAAAGCAGATTTTTTATTACTTCTACTTTCTTGCTTTAAAATATAATCTACTGCTAATACACCTACTCTAGATTTACCAAAACCTGTCCCTGCTATTACTGATCCTATAAATCCTTGTTTGGCCCATGCATTAAGAGCTTTTTTTTGCTCTTTATCTCTTATCTGATTTATTTGCTGAGTCACAATACTTTCCATAATGTAACAGTTCTATTAGTATCACTATCATAAGTTGTTCCATCAGCTGTAACCATACCTAAATTTACTAATTCAGTTACCCTGCCTGTTACTCTATTTATATCCCATCCTAAAGCTTTAGCTATCATTCTGTTTGTAGCTGAACCTTTTGATGTAAGTATATCATAAACAGTTTTTCTTTTACCATCTATAGTAGTTTTTAACTTTTTAAGGGAGTTAACCTGTGTTTTTCTTATCATAGTTTTTTATTTTTATTTTTTAACCAATATAATTTAAAATATTCTTTTCTTGATTTTATAGGAAGTCGATTAACTTTAATCTCTATAGATTCTAGTATTAATGCTTTATAATTATCATTATATTTTTCTATTTGTCCACTATATTTCCAAAGTTGATCCGCAGTCATATCAATTGGACCATTATCTTTTTTATGTTGTTGTTCTTTAAGTATTTGATCTATAACATGTTGATATTTCATTTCTATAATTATTTTAGTTTAATTAATAATTTTATTTTTTATTGTATCAGTTTTATATTTGAAATAATAAAACTCTTCTCTACCCCAAGGCCAATTAATAATTGTAGTATCTATATATTCATATTTAATAGTATCTATTGTATTCCATGTAGTATCTATTGTATACCATCTTATCTCTCTATCTCCATCATACTCTATAATTACTTCTACAGTATCTATTTGAGGAGGTATATTAAAGACAGTAGTATTGCTTTCTGTTATTGTTTCTTTATCAATTACATAGAATATTATTATTATACTAAGTATTAGTATTACTAATATACTTATTGATTTTCCATTTTTCATATTTATTATTATTTTAATTATTATAAAATACTCCAGGACGGACAATAGTATTAACTGTTTTGGCAAAAGCGCCTTTATGTCCGTCCCTTCGTAATACTTATTTCTCCCAGCAATTACTTACTGTTACTTCAGCTTTTAACAAGCCATTAGTTACTATTTCTAATGCAGCTTGTTCCATTAGTTCTTGCATTTTCTTTGACCACCAATCTACATATTCATTTTTACATATAGTATCTATCTGATCATGTACAGTCATCACTAATTTAACAGGCACATCAAAATCTTTAATATAACAACGCATTAATATTAATGCTTTTTTAGTCATATCTGCACTAGCTCCTTGTATAGGTGTATTTTTAGACGCTCTTTCAATACTCCCAAGCTCCATCATAGATGACTTGTTATTCCAAATTTTTGGATACCAATTACTAAACCATCTCTTTCTATTATAAGGAGGAAATGTTTTAATATATCCAAATTTCTTACCATAATTACCTAATTTATCTAAAAATCCTTTAATTGCCGGAAAAGTCTCAAAATATTTTTCAATAAGAAGTTTAGCATTATCGATACTAATATTAAGGGTATCAGCAAGTTTGTTAGGGCCCATACCATAAGCAAGACCAAAATTAATTGTTTTAACATTTGTTCTAAGTTTTTTATGTGAAGGACAATTACATTTAGCTTTACGTTTAAGATAAGCACAATCATGTTCTCCACTTGTTAACCATTGTTCACCATATACTAATTCAGCACATGTAGAATGTAAATCTTGATCATTCTTTAATGCTTTTATCCAAACTGGATCTTTACTACCATAAGCAATAACATTTAATTCTTGTGAAGAATAATCTGAACTAACAAAACTCCAACCATCAGGCGCAGTAAAACAATTTCTATAAATATTATCAGCAGGTATTTGCTGCATATTAGGTTTACTACTACTTACACGACCAGTATCAAGTATTTGATGAAAATTAGTATGAATTTTATTATCTCCTGCTAAATTCTTAAAAAATGCATCACCATAAGATGTATATAATTTCATTGCTTCTTTATATTTAACATATTTATCTATTAATGGGAACTTATACCTATACTTATACATTTGTTTACCGTTAACATTTTCAAGCTTAGGTATTATACATTTAAATACTTCAAGTACTTGTTTAGGTGATGTCCATTTAATATTTATATCTCTAATATCTTCTATAGGTGTAAACATATCTGTTTGAATATATTTAGATACAAAATGTTTAACTCTAACATCATTTCTAACCATAATATCTAATTCAGTTTCTAATATAGTTGCATTATCTTTATTAACAGTTTCTATTTCTTTCCATTTTTCTGAATCTAAATCTAAACCATTATATTCTATATCTGCAAATGCTGTAACAACTTCATTTTCAAGGTTAACTGTGTTATTTAATTTATTTATATCTATTAATGGAAGTTGATGTTTTTGAATCATTATTAAATATTCTACATCTTTAGCTCCATAAACTATCTGATCTTCTCTAAATGGTTGTCCAGTTAAACCTATAAATTGATTTCTTACGTCTTTATTTAATTCAATATTTAAATACTTTTTACATACATCTTTAAGTCCATATTTAATATTTGCTTTACCACAGTTTAAAACTCTTTCAGTAAGAAATGTATCATAAATACCTTCACATTCTATATTAGCCCATTTCTTAATAAATTTATAGTCAAATTTAGCATTATGAAAAATTTTCACAATATCACGGCTTTCTAATATATCTCTAAGTGGTTCAATGTCAACAATTCTAGTATCTATAACAAATTGTGTATTTTCATCACCTATTTGAAACATTATCATTTTTTTACAAGTAAAATCAAGTCCTTCAGTTTCTGTATCAACTCCTAATACTTGTTTATCTTTACAATATTCCACCACATCATGAATTGTTCCCAACTCATAATGTGATGTAAATATTGTATTCTCTGATCCATCTATTAAATAAATCATTTTCCTCTTACTATATCATGTAATAGATCAAAATGTCTTTCTGACATTTCTTCTATGTGTTTGTCATATTCTTTTTCAGCTTTTTTAATCATATTACAAATAGCTTTACCTTTAATAATATCAATAAATTTACCATCAAATGTAAATCCCATGTTATTATTTAATCTAGCTTTTTTGTATGCATCTAGAAATGCATTTGAACTACCGTCCTGCACCATCGTGTAAATCCATTTCATCTTTCCCATAATTTTAAATTTTAATTAATATTCTAATGTTCTTTCTACTATTCCACTTACAGACTTTTTAGACTGTCTTAATGAATCTCTATGTCCAAACATTAATTGATACCCAATATCATGTTTTATAATTTTAGGTATATTCCATTCTTTTACTATACTTTCTCGTATAATTTTTTTGCCTCTAAATGTAATTTCCTCGAGAACTACTTTGTTCTTTACAATTGTAGGACTTTTATATGTATCATGTGTCGTCATAATAAATGTTTTTATATATATTACAAATATACTTAATTATTTTATAATATATACTTAATTTTTTTATAATAACAAATAGAAGAGCTCTAAAGCTCTCCTATTTATTATTTAAATTCTTAGTAATCTGTAACTTCTACTAATTCTTCTTCAGTTTCTTCAACTTTAGCAATTATTTGTGAATCACTTTCTAAATATGTATGATTAACTTCATCATTATTATTTATCATAACTACTTCAGTATTACTAAATACATAGTTTCCATCATTAGTTATAAATTCTCCATCTTTACCACGTCTTTTAGCTGAACTTTCAATATTATCTAATTGATATTGTGTTCCTTGAGTAGTTTCATTAATTTGAAGTCTAAATCTATCTCCATTGTATGAAGGATTAAGAATATTTAATTCCATCATTTCTCCACGTTCAGTCATTATCCATTCGCCGTCATCTCCAAAGTTTACATCAAATAATCTTGCAGCATCAACTGGTTCAGCTGTTACCCAAGCTCTTCTAGGTTTACCACTAAATCTTGCATCACTTGCATTTAATAATGTTAAAGCAGAAACTGCTTTATCTCCTGATTTAATAATTTCTGCAAATTCTAATGATAATTTACCGTTATTAATTTTTCTAGCGGATACTAATAATGTGTCTTTTAAATTTAAAGTGTCTAGACTGCCACTGTTTGTTGTGTTTCCCATGTTTAATCGATTTTTTATGGATTATTATGATGATTTTAAAAAGGTATATCATCAACCTTATTATTTATTATATAAATAGAACTAATAAATAGGAAGGTAAAAACCTATTCATTAATTCTATCTTGTTGAATCAAATACACTATTATAAGTGTTATGATCAACGGTATTGCTATTAACGTTTCCATTTTTTTTCTTCTTTTGTTAACATTATTATCCAACATAATATTAATATTATTATTATTTTAAATAATGTCATGACATTAAATGTTCTTTTTTAATATCAACGTTACTTAGTATTAATTCACGATAGATATATAACATCCAATCATTATAACTTAAATCTCTTGTAATAAGTTTGTATTTACCATTTATTATTTTCATTTCTTATTTATGTTTAGTTTTACGATTATATTTCTTTTTATTTTTATGAATTATAGACTTAGGGGTTTTAATTCCTAGATCTATATCAACTTTCCTACGTATACTACTCTTTTGTTTCTTATTTAACTTCATAATCTTTTTATTTATATTTAATTAATGTTTAAGTTAAATAAAAAGTTTATAATTTGTCTTAATTTACTAATCTTTTTTGGCTGTGGTGCGCTTTTATAAGGTTTAATTTTTTGTCCTTTGTAATTCACGCAATAAGCTATTGCATCTTCTTGGTAATTTTTCATCTCTTTATATTTGTTAGTTAATGTTTAGGTTAAATAAAAGCTAGGCAGAACATATGTGAAACTGCCTAAGAAAACAAATTATTATTATAATTAATAGTTTTTGATTCACTTTTTATTTATATTATTATAAAGTAAGAGCTGTGCTAAACTCTTACCTTTTAATGAATGTTGAGTAACAAGTATTTACGACAAATAGATTAGCACGCCCCACACATTCTATTTTAATCATTAGGCACATCTACATTTCAGGATATTTAATATGGACTGAACAATTCCATAACCTAATGATTTATATTAATAAAAGACTGTATCGCAACCCATATCTCTATCAAAGTAGGATATAGCAGAAGGATTCATCAGTCTTTTCTACTCATAATTGTTACCTTTTAGTTTAGCGTCTTCATAAATACAGAAGAGCACTGCTAGTATAAGTATTTCCATAGTCTATTTTTTATTATATTCTATAGTTAAGGAATCTATCTTGTATTGATATTCATCCCATAGTTTTTCCATCTCATAATGTATTTTATTTCTATGAGACAATTGTTCAGTTGTTAATTTATTTATACAACATGAACTAAAGGATAACAATATTACTATTAATATAATAAGCATTATTGTTAATCCTATTGAGTTACCTTGATTATTTGTCATTTTTTCATTAATTACCTAAATGAATAGGACTACCACCACATCCACCTGCAGTTTTTACAGTTCCACATGATGATGCAAGTAGTATTATTAATAATGATACAATAAGCATTGCTGCAATACCTACTGAATTACCTTGTTTATTTGTCATAGTGTTATATATTTATATGTTAATATTCTAGTTAAGTGTCAAATTGTGGGAGAAAGTGGTGAATGTGATGTAGTTCACACACTCACGAACTCTTCCCGTTATTTAGTTCGTGTCTTTGTTTGTGTTTGTATTATGTGTTAAATAAAAACAAAAAAGACTACACTCTACTATGAGAGTGCAATCTTAGCGCCTACTACAAAAGCATCGAAGATACTTTCAGTATATGTAGTGACTACCTTACCTAACACGATTGTGCCGTCAGGTGTTACATAGTCTGCTGTCTTACCACAACGCATTGGTTGTCCGTGCCTATCCACTTGTGTAGCGAATACTTTGGTTAATTCTATAGTTTCCATAATTTACCTTTTTATTGAGTTTTAATAGCGGGTACTCAAGTTACCGAAACATAGTGGGGGTCTTTGTTTGTGTTGGTCCACACGTTCACAAATATCCCCCTAAAAAATTTTTTTTATTATTTTGTAGTTTATAGTTAAATTTTTATACCTTTGCACCGCAACAATATCGTCCCTTGGTAACCAAAAACGGGACTAGACATCGGATTGTAGACCCAAATAGGGTTAGAGTTTTCTCCGGTAGTTGCAAAAAGAGTTAGCGTATAAACTCTAGTTAGGATAGATTGCACACAGGTATGTGCGGTGAATTAACATCAGTTTTACTATCCTTGGGTCCCTTAAAACGGAGCACTGCTAGAGTGAAATCCAAACTTGAAAATAGGAATCCCAAGGGGGAAACCTATATCTAAATCACAATACTAAAAATAATTTCAAAAATATTTGGAAGTATAAAAAAATAATTTATATATTTGTACCCAAACAAAATATATAGATTATGGAATTTAAACCAAATGGATCGTGGGTTGTCCTTCCAGACCCAACAATTACAGAGACAGAATCAGGTATTATTTTAGATGAAGCTACTTCTATAGCTAATGCTAAACGTGCTAATATATTAGAAGTATTAGCGGTTGGGCCGCAATGCGTATTTGCTAAAGCAGGAGATACTATTATGGTAGATCCTAGAACAGAGGCTGTAAAATGCAGATTAGATGATAAAGATATACTATTAGTTGGAGAGCATCAGTTATTAGGGAAGTGGTAAAAGGTAGTGTAACTATAACATTAAAAGATTATCATACTTTAATAGACTCTAATACTGAATCTGAGGAATTAAAAGATAAATTATCTATTGCAGTAAAAGAAATGCAAGTATTTTTATCTTTTCTATGTACTAGAGAAAATATAGAAAACTATGTAGCAGAATTTAATCGTCAATCTAAAACTTCAAAAATTAATATTAATGGAGGAATAGCCAAAATAGAAGTAAAAGATGTTTAAAAGATTATTAAGACAATATAAATTATTACATTATCTGGGTTTTCATAATGATGATTGTAGACGTAGAATTTACACAACTAAAAAAGATTATTTATGCCTAAGAATAGGTACAACCCATAAAAAATTTATACTATGAGTAGTTATTTACAACATTTAAAAAAATCTAAAAACCATGTAGATACAAGATGGATTGTTAAGTATGATAAAAAGAATAGAGTAAAAGAAGTAAAACAAATATATAAACCATCAGAGTATTATGCTGCAAGTAAACATAAAGGAAAAAATGCACGACCTTTGCATAATAAAAATGCTTTGATTAAAATATTAGAAAATGATAAAAAAGAAAATAACAGTTAATATAGACAGCACTTTAAAGTATATACAGCTATGGAATGGTATATTTACTTTAACGGATAAGGAGATACAAATTTTATCTACCTTTATCGATGTGCAAAACATTACAGAAGAAGTAAATCTATGTAGTGTTAGAAATAAAAAAGAAGTAGCTAGAATAATAGGTATTAAAGATTATAATACTTTAAATAATTATATTAAAAAATTTAAAGATAAAGGAGTAATGTTAAAGAATATGAATATATATAAAATTAATCCTTTTTTAAATCCACAAACAGATAGTGTAGAAGTAACAATACGAAGATGAAAAAAGAAAATTTACAACTAGATGATATATATAACTATATAGTTCCTTCTTATTTTGATATTGGGGAACATGAAATAGTAATATTACAAGATCCATATGGAAATTTAATAACGATAAAAGTACAACAATGGAAAAATTAAACCCAACAAATAATCATGAGATAAGTAAGGAGAGTGATTTATATTATAAATCCCCAACTATATTTAAAATGCTTAAAAATTTTAGTGGTGAACTTGTAGAATATATTAAAAAAGGAGCCCCTAATGTAAGTCCAGAAGATTATGCAGATAGATTAGATGCATGCACTACATGCCCGCATATAAAAACAAAGCAGATGAGATGTGGATTATGTGGATGTTCAATCCAACATAAAGCTAAGTGGAAAACAACTACATGCCCTGATACTCCTGAGAGATGGGCTAAACAAGAATCTATATCTAATGACAAGGAATAAAAGAGAGATTATTCATTATTTAGCAACTAAATATGATATGCCTTTACAACTTATTGATAAAATAGTTTCATATCAATTTAAATATACATCTAAGATAATAAAGGAAGGAAATTTTGAAAGTATACGAATTCCATATTTTGGTAAGTTCTCTGTAAATCTAAATAGGGTTAAATATTTAACAGCTTTAAAGAATAAAAAAGAATGAAGAAATTAAAGTATAATATAAGGGCAAATATAATTAGGTTTTTATTAAAAATTTGTACATTTTTGAAAGGACAATGTTATTGTGGGAACGAATTTTATTATGAAACAAACTATGTTAGAATTAAAGATATAAAAAACAATTGGAAATCAAATACATTTAATAATATATCTATGAAAGAGTTATTAGAAGATAATATAAAGGCTCCTCATAAATTAGGTACTTGGAAAGAATTATTAGATAGTATTAAAACTGAAGGTATAAAAGTTAACCCTAAAATTATAAAAAGTTATTATGGGTATGAAATAATAGATGGAAATCATCGTATTAAAATATTAGACTATTTATATGGGGGTGAATATAAAGTAAAAGTAGATATTTATTTAAATCATAAAAAGCTAATTCCCTATTATACTACTATGGGGATAGTAGATGAAGTAGAACATATAAAAACGATTTTTAAACAAAATATGAAAGAAACTAAAAATAAAATATATGAGTCTAAATAATGATTTAATTTATATTAAAGATAATAAAGCTATTCCTAGTTCTTATTCTAAAACAATATTAGAGTTTAAAGAATTGAATACTCAGGAGTTAGGATTTATATATTTTATGGAAGACCATAAAAGTCCTTTTTCAGTTTATGAAAGAGAACAACGTATTATTGAAGTAAAAAATAGTATATTTGGGGAAAATAAAAAGTGGAAACCTTCTGAAAAGGTTTTAGTTGGATGTAAAAAATATGAAATCTTAATTGAAACTTCAGCAGTTAGATTATTAAAAGCGGCTCGAGAATCAATAGTTAAATTAGAAAAATATTTTAGAGATATAGATTTACATTTAATGGATGATCATGGTAAGCCTATATTTCATGCAAAAGATTTAATAGCTA
>Ga0098052_1000686_pt1 | contig 21285 bp, 42 predicted proteins | sample 15_taG_FD_81591 | JGI IMG/M metagenome (GOLD analysis project Ga0098052, IMG submission 81591) | Marine viral communities from the Subarctic Pacific Ocean - 15_ETSP_OMZ_AT15312 metaG | ecosystem: Environmental > Aquatic > Marine > Oceanic | place: Pacific Ocean | collected 2015-01-18
AGGTCTTATGGTTCAGGGAAACACCTTTCCACACACGCCTGGTGTTAATGAGAATTTTGAAGGTGGATTAGGTGCGGCTGATCCTTATTTTACACACGGTGCAAACCCAGATATAGATCTCTTTATGGACGGCTTAGCCGTTCCTGGAGAAGCTACAATTTCTTATCCTGACGGAACCTACGCTGAAGGCGTTTCAGAGTCTCCTCGTTCCCTACTCCCGTACCATCGGTTGGTTATATCTGCTGTTGAGAATAATAATGGTTGGAGTGCGGCACCTGCCGATATGAATACTATTACGGTTTATGGGTTATTTGGAAGTAACTATAAAGACCAAGATACCAGGAATACACCTACTGCGTTTTCTGGACCAGGCCCCTATTTGCAAGGCGGCTATCAACAAGTAACGCTTGGAACGCTTACCCGAGCTGCGCCAGTTATTGTCTGGGATGATCGACTAAAAACGACTACAACAGTAGGATCTGACACCTCTGAAGCAGCGGCCCCCTTTCTTACTGGGGTGCGCCTCGCGTTCACTACTTCAGCTGTTGGGGTGATACGTGTGTACATCGACGCAGAGCGTGAATTTTAGTACCTAAAATATATCTTGACGGGGGCGTCCTATGTGACTACTATGCTCCTACCTTATATAATATGGAGGTCTCAATGGATAAGACCTGTAGAGCGACGATGGTGAACTATCACTATCTCGTTGATTTTCTGATGAATTGCGCCTCAACTAATGACCCTGCCTTTCCTTGTTATGTAGAGGCGGGAGCCACGCACAGGGTGAGAGATTCAATTCTCCCTTGGTTGCGTAATTCCAAGATTTTTTCTGTTCCTCCTGATGTAGCAATTCAAGTTTGGAATGTTGTAGACAAGTTTGTTCTGGAGAGCACAGACGTCAGTATTAATGTTCTCTCGGCAGTAAATAAATTTGCTGGTGAATCTCAGTTTCCTGGGTTCGTTAGTTTTATAGATATTTTATTTAATGCAGAACAGACTGGAGAGTACGCTTATAGTGATGAAGATTTATACGATCCCTACGGTCAATATGTTAGTGACGCGGGTAACTTCCCTGCGTTTCCCAATAAACTACCGTTTGATGATGTTTACCTGGGGTATGGAGAGGGGATAGAATTAAGCGGATACCAATCTTATTTGCGGTCTTCTTTTATGCAAGACGCTGCCGGTAATATGGGAACCATGAGGGACGGTAGCGGCATTGAATACGCTCTTACGTCAAAGAATATTATATCAAGTAAATTACTGGGACATTATATATCTACTAAAGGTGTAGTAGTTGAATATTACGTAATGGATACTCCAGTTGGTAAAGTATATGGGTATACTGCGTCTAGGAGTGGGAAAGTCGATGGTTCTTTGGGGTGGGAGATTCCTGGGACTCTTATGCCGTGGTTTATTCCCACAATGATAGACCTTATTAACGAGAACAATAAGACGTTCACGTTTCAAGGAAGCTATGACAAAAAGACTCGTAGAGAGCTGGGACGTAAACATAAGAAGTTTGTGAAGCGTAAAAAAGGACGTCCCGTACTTCCGGCGTATTATGTAATTGATATAGCCCCAAAAATTGTACGTAAACGAGCAAGGAATGTTTTACGTAGTCACAGCAATCCTGGGAGCCCCCTGACCCACCGGCACGATAGAGATGGGCACGAACGTGTGTTAGTGCGGCGTGGCGACCTCCCCCTGAATGGTGATGAACGACAGCTTCTCACGTTGCGTGGTTATGACGTTTATATAGAGGCTCAGCCTTCTGATGAGAATAAGAGAAGACTCGTTCGTCGTAGACTTCCTCTTCGTAACGAAGGCGAGTGGTTGGCGATTAAAACTTCCTGGGTGAACTCTACTGTTGTCGGAGATGAGTCGCTCCCCTATAAACCAGCACTTAGAAGGCTTACTGCTAACAGTATTGTAGATCTTTTGAAGAGCAGTACAGAGGGGGGACCCCCAGGGTTTAACACTATCTAGTCCCTCTGAAAGACTAGCCGAATACCTAAAATCTTGACTTAAGTAATAAAAGTATTATAGTGGGGGTAGGAGGTTCTAGTTAAATGGATACTTCTACGAAAGTAAAAACTAACGAATCTGTGAAGATTGAGAAACGTCTGAGAGACGAGGTATTTCTCTTAGACCCCTTTCATCGAAGATATTTTAATTACGCTATCTTCGATGAAAACACGAATAGTCTTCATGGGTCCAGGTACTCTCTGCACTACCAAGAGGGTATGATATCTATTAGGTAAAAAAGTGCTTGACCTCCGGGACTACCCCTGGTACTTATTGGGGGTACTTAACGACTCCTATGGAGGTATATAATGACTGACCGAGAAAGTATCCTTAATAAGATCAAGAACATGTTGGATCTTGCGGCTAACGCAGGTACCGAGCATGAGGCGGCCCTTGCTGCGTCTATGGCTCACAAGTTCATGGAAAAGCATAATCTCTGTATGGAAGAGGTTTCTGAGTTTTCTACGGATGATACAGAAATCCGAGAAGAGTCAGTTCACAAGAGTGGGCGATTGGCGACGTGGAAGATGAATCTTCTGCATCACGGAGTTGCTCCAGTTTTTAATTGTCGTGTTCTGATTTGTAGCGGTTATCGCAAGCGCACTTTGAAGCTTGTGGGGACCAAGGCAGACATGGCTATCGCGCGTGTGACGTTTGACTATCTCGTGAGTGCTGTGGAGCGGCTTGCCAAGCGTCACGTCAAGGGGTGCGGTAGGTCCTACATCAACAGCTACAAGCTGGGCGCAGTAGCGACCATCTGTAGTAGGCTCAAGGCTCAGGCGCGTGAGAACCGTGAGGAGGTTGAGCAGTATGCTACAAAAACAGGTACTGCGCTTGCTGTGGTGAAAGATGCAAACCTCGTGGATTACATGTCCAAGTATTCTGGGCACTACCGTACTTCTCAGGGTCGTAGAAATCACTACGGTTACAACCACGGACGTTCTGATGGGCATGGTGTTGGGCTAAACGCTCAGATTAATGGTTCGTCTAATAATCGTCTTAGTTAAAAATAATATATAATAAGAGGTATATAATAATGGGTATTTATGTTTACGTCGCTCGAAAGCGACCTATCGATGTTCGTGTGAACGGCGAGATTGTACAGGCTTATCCTTTGGAGTATTTATCCAAGCTGAACGATGTGAGTCGTGCGTGGGATGATGGACTTTACTGTCGTAACAAGTGGGAAAAAGAGTGGAACAGGAGTTTCAGGATGTCTCTGGGTCGCGCTATTCGTGCGATGGAGGATGTTAAGGTAGAGTATGTTTTCATGTCTTCTATGACTGGGCCGATTAAACCGTTGTCTGGGAGTCGGTTGTATCGGTTTACTGGTGGGTTCCCCCTCGATAATCTCGCTTATATTGATTACGAGAGTTCTTGTTATGATGGGCCGTCTATTTTTTGGACGGATGTTGATGACCTCGGTCAGTTGGTCGGAGCGCTCGTGCGCCCTACTCGTGTGGGTCGCAAGCTTGGTCCGTGGACCACAGAGCCCTTCGAGGAGCGTCATTGGGACGTGGCGAGCGCCGATGAGGCGCGGTTGGTAGCTAAGCGACGTGCGCGCAAGGCACGGAGGGCGGCATGAGGTTAATGCGTCCAGAGGACAAGTTGTCGTCTCCGTGTAGCAAGGCAGATTTGATTAAAGGCATCTGGGAGTCTCCTAAGTATCGTGCTATAGACTTTCCGTCTTTAGCGGGGTGTACGAGGTCTTACCTTATTGGCGTCGCTGAGGATTTAGGGGTTCTCGTGGCTTTAGAGGAGCGTGTGTCTATTATGAAAATATTGGATTCTGCTGGTATCGGATTTGATTCGAAGGAAGATACTTATACTTTAGTACAACGGGCTGTAGATCATGCGTTGGCTATTTACGGTGTTGTAGATATTGAGTCTTTTGGTAAGAATCGAAAGACTAGTAGGTTCAGTAAAGGCATAGATCCACAGTTCTTAGAAGAAGTGAAGGCTAAATATCGTGAGAAATGTAAGATGGATTAGCGATGATAAGTGGGCGTGTTTGAAACATACCCCTAGTCTTCAATTACCAGAGAGTCAGTTAAAATGCTGGCTGTGTGGGGATGAGAGACCTGAGATGTCATCGATTCAAGTAAAGTTTAATCGGGCACCGTTAGAGACTGTTCCCAATATCACTATTGGTTTTAATGAACCAACAGACTCAAAAAGAAATGAATATTTTTCTAAATTAAATTTCTGCGAGTGGGGTGACTGCTTAGAATTATCACGCCCTAATTCTAAATATTGTAGTAGGGACTGTAGTAATAAAAATGCTAGAAAGAGGTATGTAGATAGAAAGAAAGTAAGGAAGTAAATGTCCTATCGCATACGGGTAGTAAATCTGTCGAATAACAGGGTTCGGTGGGAACCTTTACCAGTTGGGTACCTCGGGGTGTATGAGTACGGTGACCCGCAGGTGGCACTGATGATAGCTGAGAGCCTCCTTGACATGATAGGGGAGGAGGTCTCGGGGGCGAAGCCGGTGACGGTGAGTACGTTAGATGAAGATGGCTTAGTGGGTATACTACTCATGGGTCAAGAAATTGGAGTTCTTGTAGAAGGCGCAGAGTTTTTAAGTTTCAGTACAGGATAAGTATATAAATGGAAGATCCCGTTGACTCTCCTATGATTAGAAGATTTGTAGAAATCACCCTTCCAGCCCTCGTGAAAGAGATGGCTCGGATGAACGATAATGTAGAGCGGGCCCTCGACTACTACTCTCTTGAGGGTCAGGTACCAAAAAAAGATAAAGAAAGTAGTTGACCCCGACTACTGGGTGTGTATACTGCCTCTATACAGATACGGAGGTTAGGCCATGCGCCCATATGATTTGAAAGATTACGAAGTTGCTACTGTTCTGCGGTTCTTTTGTTATTCCATGACCATGGAGCAGCGAGGTCAGCTCATGGCTGAGTTCCCTGTTATTTATAATAAGCTCATGGAAAGAGAGATTGTGGTCACCGTGGGGAAGAACATGCTTTCTGAGTTGGAGAGGAAGGCTGCTATTTTTGCGTCTGACGACGACGATGATGCTGAGATGGATGCGCTTTTGAAAGAGGGGGGGGCACAGTGAGAGTTACTAGTTATAAGACAGCGATAAATAGAACTACACTAAGCGCCCCCCTTAGAGAGCTACTTAAATTGAAGCTAATTAAGGGCAGAGTGTTGGACTACGGTTGTGGGCATGGACAAGATGTCTCCCACCTCGCCCATCTCGGCATGGAAGTCGAGGGGTTCGACCCACACTGGAGGACTATTGCACCTCAAGGACTTTTCCAGACCATCACCTGCACATACGTGTTGAACGTATTAGATGTTGGTGAGAGGGAGGAGGTTCTTGAAAGTATAAGGAATCTCTTAACAACCAACGGTGTGGCTTATATATCTGTAAGAAGGGACCTGAAGAAGGACAAGGATACGTCCAAAGGGAAACAACGAATCGTAACCCTTCCGCTGGAAGTAATATTTAAGAAATCTAATGGATTCTGTGTGTATAAACTAATGAAAAAATAGAAAAGTAGTTGACTTCGACTACCTGTCGTGATATAGATGGGGTATACAGAATAAAGGAGGTTATAGAATGAGTTATACAAAAGGACCATATAATGCATATATCGAAGAGGGTCTTCCTATCCTGATTTCTGGAAGGGATGACTTGGGCTCCCTTCTCGACGGGTTCCCGTCTCTTCATATTGCTACTATTCATACAGCATCTGGATCAGTGGAATTGCCTGTAGAGGCTAATGCTCGTCTTTTTAAAGCTGCGCCAGATCTTCTGGAGGCTTTGCGTGGGCTGTGTGATGCTATTAACTACGCAGAACATACTCCCCAGCGTTCGCAACAATTGCGCTATTTGGCGTCTGTCGCGCTAGCCCTTGTCAACAAAGTTGAAGAGGGTGAGTAGAAAGTACGATTACCAAACCAGTACTATTTCTGGCGCTCGTGCTTTTGCAGAAGCTCATGCGGAGTGGGAACCTGATGACACCCCTACTGCTGCTGAGTGCCGCCAAGAAGAGTTTGAGCTTAACTTTGAGTGTCCTGAGTGTTCCGCAGGTTATGATGAAGTGGAGTTTGAGGGGTATACGTGTACCTGTACTTCGTGTGGGCACACTTGGGATGAAGAGCCTGACCACGATGACGGGAGGTAGAAAAATGCGTGTACAAGTATATTGGAACCTTCACAAGAAGTGCTGGTCTGTGGTCGCCTTGGAGGGTGACGAGAAGGGTCGTGTGGTGAGCCACACTGACAAGGTGCTCATTGAGGACGCCACCTTCGCCGTGCAGCCTGCGGGCAACGCGAGGGTGCGCCGAGAGGGACGTAAGAACGTCCACGCCTTCGTGCGAGGTACGTGGCTCCCAACCTTGTGTCAGGGGGCGTCTAGGCGTGCGGTGATGTACAACCCGTACAAATATGAGACTTTTGTATTTGCAGATAATGAGGAGCCTGTGTTTTCTGCAAAGTCTGTAGCTATGTTGGGCCCGCGTAACGTAGTAGTGGAGGTTTAGGTGAGTAACTCGCTGCGGGAGCAGAGGTTTAAGATGTTGGGATATAGAGATGCTTATTTTGGCCTTGTCTGTTGGAATATCGATGAGGTGGTAGTAGAGGAAAAGCTCCTTTCCAGTAGATACTGGGATTTTGTTCAGCAAGGGGGTTGGCCCGATGAGTACCTTGATTCTAGTCTTGGTGTAAAAGCTCGTATTCTGGCAAATATGAAAAAGAGCATTGAGGTAGAAGAGTTCTATTTCTTTGTTCGTGCCTGCGAGTATCTTCTTTCGGGGCGAGTAGAGCGCTGGGAGCGTGTTACTCACAGGTCTCTTGAGCTTTCGGACGATGGTTGGTCGGATTGCATGTCCCATGTCGTGGGTTTGGGCAAAGAAGAGTTTACGCGGACTCTTAAAAATCCAGAACTTGCGTGGAAGAGATCTATGACAGGTTGTGGTAAACCTGGGGGTTATCAAGAATCTTTCCTATACTGTATTCCTGACGAAGAAGATTACGACAGGAGTTTGAAATCATGAGTATGCCGTGGACTGTGATTTATCAGGCGTCTTTGCAGGGGGGAGAATCTACTGTAGCGGTGGGGGAAATTAGTAGTTCCCACGATATAAAAATTGCGCGAGAAGAAGCAGGGGAAAGGTTCGGCACCGTTATTATGGCTATGATTCCTGGGTTTCATATGGAGAATACTTATATCTTTGATAGGTGGTTTGAGAGCGGGCATGTGCCTGTTAAGATGTATAATCCACGAACCAAGAAATGGTCTGCAAATAAGTAACACTTTCCCCTTGACTTTGGTACCAAGGGGGACTACAGTGGTGGTACCTAATGACATGGAGGTTATAGAATGATTAGTTGGTATCTTTATCAAGACCCACCCGAGGCGGGTGATATTTATGAGTTGCTGTTGCGTGCTTGCGTGCAAGATGACGGGCAAGGTCGTCATGGGATTGTGGCTGGTTTGCTAAAGGCTTACATTTCATCTTGTGATGACGAGGACGAAGAGCATCCTGATAACATGACTTTCCTAGATTCTGAGGAAGCGGAGCAGTACTACAAGAAGGTGTTTATCCGGTTTCATAAGAGTTTCTCAAAGCGTGAGTACGATGAAGAGTGTGGCGAACACTGGTTTCCTGATTCTCTGGGATACGGACGAGGGCTCGTTTACCCCAAAAATGTGTTGAAGGACGTTGCGAGAATCATGGCAAGTACCTCAGTTATGCAAACTAAGGCTCTTTACGAGTACTTCCAAAAGGTGGAAGCTGAAAAGGCAGCAGAAGATGCACGATAACAAGTTTGGTAACTTCTATCAGACCCTTGTGGATATGGAGAATGAAGAAGAGTAGAGAACATGGACGAGTAGCTCAGTTGGTTAGAGCACCTGCTTTACACGCAGGGGGTCACAGGTTCGAATCCCGTCTCGTCTATTTTTGGGCCGGTAACTCAGTTGGTAGAGTAGCGGACTTTTAATCCGTCTGTCGTGGGTTCGATCCCCACCCGGCTCACTACGCGCCCTTAGCTCAGAGGTTAGAGCGCCACTCTTATAAGGTGGTAGCCCTGGGTTCAAGTCCCAGAGGGCGTACCATAAAATATCGTAGTGGTAGTTATATGTTGATACTACGAGCAGCGCGCGTTAGCCGGTTTGGCTTTTGGTAGGATTACAGGCGTCGTGACAACTCCTCCTACGATGTGGACTGCAAAACAACGCAACATACAGGTGGGTGAGATGCCCACCACTTTATACTAAAGGAGATATATAGATGATTAGCAATATAGAAGAACTGGCAGATCATGTGACCTATGGCTTTGATCGGAAACATCATACATTAGAAGATGCAAAACGATTGATTGCTAAGAGTCTGTTTAAGTATACAGAATGTGGAATCTCTTTTCATATGCCTTCTGAAGATATTGTTTCGGTGTCTGGGTATTGTGAAGGTTCTGATAGAGAGCACGAAACTTATGAATTCACGTTTCCTTTTGAATCAGAAGCTTTTGACAAAGCAGTAGTGCAGGCTGACAAGGACGGGGGCGAGACCTGGGGCGCGACCCACGGGTGCGAGGAGTGCCACCCCGAGGGCACATGCGACGAGTGGGGCAACGAGTTTGCGCCTGGAGAGGTGGGCGCGCGGGTCAACCCTAAGTGCTCTGGGTGTGGGGGGCATGGCATCATCCTGTAGAAAGTTAACAGATAGTGCTTGACTCTGGTACCAAGAGGGACTACTGTAGTGGTACCTACTAACGGAGAGGGTATAGGATGAGTGAAAATCTTGGGGCTACCCACGTTATAGACCAGATTCAGAAGCATCTCAGTCCTTTGTTTACTACGGAGATTAATACAGTTGTGTATTCTTCCAAGGAACATGATTGTCTGAGAAGTGGAGACCCAGTTGGGGCAGTAGAAGTTGAGAATCTTCTATTGATTTATCCTTTTACAGCAAAGCGCAGTTCTTTCTCTCGCACAACTTACCCCGTTACGCAGTGGGCTATTGATGTACTTGTTGATGACAGCGACCCTGAGGTGGGTATGTTCGGGTGGGAGCCCTGTGAGCATGGGGAGTACGTCAACCTGGGTGACGCTCTGAAGGAGGTTGCGCGCCTCGTCGCTGCACACCACGTTGAGGGCTCCTTGAGCGCTGAATGTGAGGCTGAGAGCCTTTCTCTCTACGGGTAACATTTTACCCTTGACTCTGGTACCAGCAGGTAGTACTGTGGGGGTACCTACTGACGGAGAGGTTATAGAATGACTATTGAGCAAGCCAACGCTATTGCGGAGTTTCTTGAGGATGAGGGCTGGCGCGAGGATGTCACGGTCCACGAAGATTATAGTGGTCGTGGGATGTACGGAAAAACGGTAGCTGGTATTTCTGGAGTAAACCCTGTTTGGGTAGGTTGGGCTGCGGGACAACTTGGTCTCAGCGAGGACGATCTGCCGCATCGCCAGGATAGCCTGGGTATGGATATCATCGTTTACTAGGAGGTATAGATATGTTGAATGAGATTTACTTGGATCGAGCGTGCTGTGAGCAGTTGGGCATCTCTTACATGAACCCAGAACAGGGTTTGACTATCTCTCTTGATCCTTCCCAAGCTTTGCTTCTTCGCCACGATTGGGATGCTGCCCATAAGAGTACTTTTCATGAGTTCGTCTTTGCTGAGAGGTCTATGAGTCTTGACCCCATGTTCTGTGTCGATGGAACGACGGAGTATCACCGTCCTGGTTGGTATAAGATTCTGAATCCTCCTAACACTCGACACTTTGTTAAAGTTGACATAGATACGGAGCTTCTACGGAAACAACGTGACCTGTTGTTGGGAGTATCTGATGAGCTTCGTGAAGCGGACGTTAAATTACTTTCGGGCGTTATTGTCATGCTGGACCAGATGCTGGACCAAGCGGAATACGCCGACGATAAAATTACATGGTAGGATAGAAGATGAGTTCTAAAAATAAAGTAGAACACTACGTAGAGTGTGAGGTATGCGGAGAGAAGTACGAAGGCGAAGAAGCTATCGCTGCGTGGATTACTACAACCTGGGTTCTTGATTCCCAGGGCAGAGAAGAGGGCGTAGACCATTGTAAATCACATGATTTACCGGGGATAAAGAATGAATTCTAAAGATCTACAACTGTCAGTAGAGGGGAAAGAACGTGCTGCTGTTACTCTTCTTCAGGTAATCAGTAACGATATTCATATCCCTAGTACCAAGATAGAGAACAAGGACTGGAGATGGTTTCTCAGGAACCTTCAGATTAACCACTCCGAGCACCCACTTTTTCCTTCGACTATAGAAGTGATAAAGTTTATTGTTAAACACAAATCCACCTGATTAGGAGTCGGACGTGGGAACCGTTTTTTACGACTACAAGTATTCGTTTACGATGTTCTTCTGGGTGCGCGTCAGTCGTGATCCAACTCGTAAAAAGATGATCCTCATGTTCGGTGACCAAGGAGATTTTGATTACTTTAACGATCGGTTGGCGTATCCCTCCTATTTCGTCGAAGTACCCGGTGACTCTGGTGTGAGCTTCTGGTCTTTGGCAGATTATGGCGGGACCACAACAGAGGAAAAACAGGATAATGCGAAGGCTGCTGCTATAGCCGCAGCTAAAGCTCCCCCAGCTAATTGGATAGTCGTGGAAGAGACTTATGAGACTCAAGCATTTGATAATAGTTAGGTGTTTGTAGTCACTTACAGATTTTTTAAAAACATTAGTGTTTTAAAGTAGTTCCGTTATATTTCAAATATTAGATAAGTTAAACACTTTGTATAAAATCAAGTTATATTAAGAGTAATATCTGAGTACAAAATAGAGACTATTAGAGCTGTCTTTATATCCTGAAGTTCTTTGAAAATTAGCTTTGACCTACTTTATATTCTGCTAGGATAAACTTCCTTTTTCAGAGAAGTGTTACCGGAGACAGAATGAGTCAGGACGAGAAGTTCTTTTTACTTGCTATCCTGTACTTTGCTATATTTTTAATAGCGGGTATTTTGGTAAGTAGTGAATATGGCATGTTAGTTAAACTTCCTGTAACAGGAGGAATATTCGTTACATGCTTTTACTTCTTTTACCGATTCTTACGGGTGAGGGAGTAGGTCATGGCTATAGGCGCAGTCGGCGCGGTGACATCAGGCATGGTGCAGCCTCCCCAGGCATCAGCCCGTGCGGGGCAGCAAGGGCAGACCCCGCAACAGCTTGGGACGCCTTCACAGAGCCAGCCCCAGGGTTGCACGGGGCACCACCCCTCCTACGCACAGGGCATGTCGACCGAGACGTTTATGGCTTTAAAGAATCAGCCAACCGGCCCAGAGTCCACGATGGATGGTATCAAGAAAGTACTAGAGATGGCCGCTCTCCTAAAGATACTTGAGACCATACAAAAGATGTGAGTTTACCCTTGCACACCCCCATGAGACGTGCTAGTGTTACCAACATAGAACGGAAGCGCAGTCGCTTCTCAGTCCTTTTCCCTATCTTACTTTTATTAGACGTCCTGGCTTTTATATATCCGTTATTATGAATATTGAAGAAGTACTTGAGAATATCAAGAATAGTGATATTGAAGGTGGCGCTCTCTGGGAAAAGTGGGAGAGGGTCTACCAGCAGATATACAGGCTAACTAAAGCAGTTAGAAAAGCCGAGGAGAGAGGGTTTGCGCCTACGGAACTTCTTCAAGGAATGGAACATATTGCGAAAAGCATCAAAGAGTTCAAAGAACAAATCCGTTAGTTTAGCCAGTGACAAGATTGCAGTTATAGCCAGAAGGCATTTTGGCTGTAAGAATCTACGCACTGACAGTAACGATGAGAACAACGAATACACAGTCATGATATGGGAGATAAAGGATGCTCTCATAGATGCCTATAGTGCAGGACGACAAGAGGCTGAACAAAAAGCCAAGGTTGTCGAATATATAAGGAAGTTAAAATAACTGTAAGGGTAGAGTTTTTGTTTGAGATTGGGGAGTCCTAGAGTTGTATACAGGAGTATAAAATGACCTACTTAGATGAACTACTTACCGCGAAAGAATCCTTACAGGCAGCAAGAACTGCTGTAGGTAACTTATATCTACAAGAGCTATATCATGTGCGGATATCCAGCCCCGAGAACATGAGCCATAGACAGAAGGTTATAAATACCGCCACCTATGAACTTATAGACGCTCTGACTCTCCTAGCTTATGATTTGGATGAGGAAATCAAAGATGCGAGTAACTAAAAATACCAGAGTAGAGAAAATGCTCGAAGCTCAGGAGTTGTTGAAACATTTTGGGTTCCAGCTCTTCGCATACGACCCAGGGGTACAAGGAAAAGCGAGAGGGTATGATGCTAGCTTTAGTTACGGCGAGTGGGAATGGTTAGAGCCATTACTTAGAGAGTTAAAGGATTTAAGAGAGAGATGATCTGCGTCATAGAATTTGCTACAGGTATTATACTAGGTTTCCTTATTGCACTCTTTCTAAGAAATTGTTGAATACTTGCTATTTATTCAAGTTGAGTAAGACACAAACCGTGGGATGACCTCGATCTCCCAATACTCCTGCCTCCGAACAAGTTATAGAATCACCAATACACCAGTTTAACTCAGAAAGAAGAGATGCAGGTAGAAAGACAAAACATACTACCTCGGCTTCTTCGATATATAACGAGTATGACATTTATCTTTCCTCCGTGGCTACAGTATAAAGGATGAGTAATGGGACAAGCTAAAGATAGACAGAATAGAAGAGAAGCAAAGAAAGCTAAACGTAAGCTGAATCATAAAGCTCACGTTAAAGCTAAGAATGTAGAGAAGAATAGTTCTGGGAAAGAGAAAGGGAGTAACGCGCAGCATAGAAATGCGATGAAGGCCGAGTCAGCAGGGGCTACGAAGAATAAAAGTTTTCGAGGCGGCAGAACCGGGAAGAAAGGACACGCTAATTTCTCTGATATAATGTTATCTCCGAAATACTCTGGACTTTCTCCTGCTCCCCCAGAAGCTGAGTAAATCTACCGTCTAGACAATACTCCCCCAATACCTCCTCAATTCTCCCTCTATTTATCCCCTCAATTCTCTCATTATTTAGGACCCCACCCCTTTCCCCATACGATAAAAAATAATATTTAATAGTATTTCACAATATGAAATGAACTGGTTTGGGGCGTAGGGGCAATTGTGGAAAGACCCCCAAACTTATCAATTCTACGCAATGGTAATTTATTTTATATAATACGATAGTTACTGCCAGGATATACCTGGCGTAAAAGGTCAGCGGGTATAAGATTACCCCTTGACTTTGTGAGGCGGGTACCTTAATGTATCCCGTAAGAGTGGTGCTCACAATCGTGGGCACCTATGGCGATTAATCTTTTTAGAGAGTGAGTTTATTATGCGTCTACAAGGACAAAAGCAGAGCGGAGTAAAGATTGCCATTCAGCCTTACCCCTATATCAAGGGTGAGTCGAAGGGCAAGAATAAGAGTCTAGTCATTCTTGAGGCATCAACGGAAGAGGTACATAAGTTTATCGTTGAAGCTTTCGAGCAGATGGACGACGAGGAGTAAGCACCCCCGGTGTACCTGACGGGTGCTTACACAACAATAAGGGGTACGGGCAATAGTGTCTGTGCCCCTTTTTCAATAGCGGGGCAATAATGGACGAAAAAGACATTGATACGTTAAGTGAAGAGCTAATAGGTGAGTTTACCAAGCTTGGTGCGGACTATCCGTATTTAACTAAGATGATAATGGACGTGGTTTCCATTGTTTCTCAGCAAAACACGCAACTTGAAGCAATTACGAGCCATCTTGAAACATTAACGCTCGAAGTTAATAAACAGCACTTTATTGTTGAGGAGATTATCGAGGGGTTGGACGGGGGCCGTCGTTCTTCCGTGTTTAGTGGCGAGACTAAGTTTGATTATCTCCCTCCTTTGGTTGGTACCAAGAAAGAAGACCTTAACTAAAGTGATTAAAGATATAGTAGCTGATATTCAGGTTGTTTTACCTGATTGTGACGATTTACGTCTTAAGGAGTATAGGGGAAACCCCAACTTCTACGTCGGTCACTGTTATGTTGCGTCTGAGGCTATATATCATATAGCAAAGAAGCAGGGAATAGAGCTAAAGCCGATGTTTGTGTGGCACGAGAACTGCCCACACTGGTACTTGCTGCATTCTGATAAAGTAATAGATCCCACAAGTCAACAGTTTACCAGTTTGGTAGATTATAGTGCTGGTAGGGGTAAAGGGTTCTTGACTAAGGGTCCTTCGAAGCGCGCTAAAGCGTTGATTGCTCGGGTGACTACTAAAAAGTAACAAAAGGTAGTTGACTTCTGGTGCCTGTACGGTTACTGTCCTTGAGTACCCGAGGAGGTAACCGTATGAAGATTGCAAACGGCGTGGAGCTTTCCCGCAATACAAAGACCGGTCCTGTGAGCGCTACTTATGCGTCACAGAAGAGCTGTCCTGATACGTGTCCTATGTTGGGCGCGGGTTGTTATGGCGAGTCTGGTCGTGTTGGGATTCACACGTCTAGGCTAAATGTCCCGATTGCTAGTTCTTTGGAAGTAGCAAAAGCTGAAGCTGCACAGATTGACAGTCTTTCTGGTTTGATGGATTTACGTGTTCACGTAGTGGGCGATTGTAGGTCTGATGCCGAGGCTAAGATCGTAGGCGACGCAGCCGCCCGTTTTATGTCCCGTAGGCGCCCTACAGACGCTTGGACGTATGCCCACGCCTGGGAGACGATTAAGCGCGTTTCTTGGGGCGCTATGAGCGTGCTGGCGTCATGCCACACGAAAGACGAGGTCAAGCGCGCAATGTCGCGCGGGTATGCTGCGTCAATCGTGACTGCTAATATGCCAGACAAGGCGTTTAAAGAAGACGGTATAACCTACGTTCCTTGTAAAGAACAGACTAAGGGAATCACTTGTGTTGAGTGTCGTCTGTGTTTTGACGATTCTGCGCTTCTCGCAAAAAAGATGGTTATCGTGTTCAAGTTGCACACCGCCGCAAAGAAAGCCTATGGGGCGCTGGCGAAGGCTTACAAGTCGTGGGGCCTGTAGGCTGTTAACAGAAAGTAGTTGACACGGACTACTATACCTGATACAGTATTGTTAACACGTCACAGGAGGACAATCCAGTGGACAATTAAGGGCGTACCTACCCACAATGCGTGTAGGGCTTGAACCGGACTTCGCCCCCCGGCTGTCAATGTTATCTGTTTAATATAGTTTGGAGGTTTAGAAAATGAGTAAAAAGCATGAATACTGGACTTTTCAGTTTAAAGGTAACTACCCAATGGATGGACCAATCGATATGGGGAAACCTGTTACCGAGCAAGAAATACGAAAGTATATAAAAAAGAAGTATGAGGCTGGTCACCTTGCCGTGGACGTGTGGCCCCACATCCCATGGTGGCAGATGACCGCCGAGACCCACACTGTTACCGAGCGCAGCACGGCCATGTTGAAGGCTATGGACGATTAGCCTTGACAATCCCGCACGGGCGTGTTATCAACGTCCTAGACATAGGGCGTTGTGGCTCTGGTATCAATAAATAATAACAAAAACGAGGTTTTCTATGACTGTGTATAAATACGTTGTTAGTTCCCACCCAGCTAACTGGGCTGAGGGTCACACGTTTACGACGATTAAAGAGGCGCGCGAGTTTCTTATAAACTACGGAGATCACGGGGCTTGTATTACCGAGCTGTCTTTCACTCTCGACGATTCTGAGCTTGTTGAGGATACTCGTTCATTTTCGGAGGCAGTATGACAATCGCTAGCTATACTACTTCTGACAATGCTTTCAGGCTTCGCGTCTTTTCTTCAATGTATCTCGATTGGGGATTAGAGATTCAGGTGAATATTGGTCTTGAGAAAGATTTGTATTATTCACCGTGTTCTCTTTCCTGTGAATCTTACGGGTTTAAACCCAATCCTGAGAAGTTTGAGGATTGGGAAGATGCTGAAAATGCCTCTTTGGAGGGTGACGAAGATGCCTTCGTTCCCTGGAATGAGAAAGATTGGCAGGATTGTCTAAAAGATGAATCTGACATTTTTCTAGAGGCTTACGTTTCTCCAGAGATGTTGGCTTTCGTAGAGTCTTGGAAAGATCTACACGGAGAAGATTACTTCCAATCAAATGATTATTTTACCGTCTTGTCCTGACCTCCTTGCAGGGGCGTGCCTTCCTGCAATCGCGCCGGGTTGTTTTCTCAATCCGACCCCGCGCACCGACCCAGAGTTGGTAGGACAAGACGTACCGACGCCGCCACGCGCGTTGGGTGCATTGAAGCCGACGATAGGAGCGCACCGGGGAGCGGGAGCTTCGACAGGCAACCTGCTAGAAGGTTGTCGACTTCCGCAGTTACTTACAGGTAGTCGAAGAAAGTACTTGACTCGACTCCCACCGTGTATATACTTGACATCAAGGTGAGGATGTCTCACCGTTTATATAACACCTTGGAGGTGCTCTCATGTACGAACTTTACGCAAGATTGCCAATGCCCCTTCCTCCCTCTCAGATGGAGGAAATCTATGGTACGCCAGATGAGGCATACGATGACGCCGAGGAATCTCGCGTTATCGTTATTAATCTCGTTGACGACGACGATGAGATCTTGTTTTAAATAAACTTATAAAACGGGCCCCTAGCTCAGTGGTTAGAGCCCCCGGCTCATAACCGGTAGGTCCAGGGTTCAAATCCCTGGGGGCCCACCCTATATATGGAGGTTATTGTGGATACATCTATTCTTGAGAGTCTTGTTTCTCGCGCATTGGGCACTATTGACGATCACTCAGAAGAGGCCAATCGTGATTTGTTCTTTTCTATCCTCACTCAGGTTTATGAGGACGGGCAGGTGTTCATTACTGAAGCTGAGGATTATGCTGAACCCGGTTATTCTTTGGACAATGAAGATCTGCCGGTTCTCTTGGCTAACTGGAATGCTGAGACTCGGTGGAATCGGGAAACCAATAAGTCTGAGACAATCAGTAATCTCGTGCCAATGTTGGGTGAGTTTGCTGAAGCGGTTGGTTGCTCGATTGAGTGGTCTGACGAGTGGTCGGTCTGCGAGTGCCAGAAGGCGTTTCGTATTTCTCCTGATTCCTACGGTTGGACTAAATACGGCGGGACCATCGCTGATATGGATGTGTGTGGCGATTGTATCAAGCACGATCCAGACGAGTACTTCGAAGAAATCTCTGGCAATCCTCGCATGGCAATAACTATCAATGGTCTCAATCCTGAGGATCATGAGTGGGTGCGTATCAATAATGATTCATTCGAGTACGGTTTGTACGGTGGGCAGAACGCTAGTTCTGACGCTATTGCGCGAACCCTCGAATCTGCTGGTATTACAGATTTCCTGTTTTCCATAGATTCTGCTGGTCAGTTTGATATGCGGTTTTCAGTATACGTGAGAGAGGACGAGTTTCACGCCGCCCAGGCTGTGTTGGCTAGCGGTGAGACGACGTGCGAGGTAGACCCCGTTACTGCCATGGCGCAGGGTCTGAAGGCAGCTTCTGCTGCCATGTCGAAGCTCCAGGAAGAGGACGGGGTCAAGGTCGCTACCGTCAACCAGGACGGGACTGCTACTGCGCGCACGGTGAGCCGTGAAGAGTTTATAAACGGTGTTAAAAGTTAAGTAGTCTGTTTCTGTTACTTGACAGAGACTCCAAAAAGCGTATAGTCGTAGTTGTGGCTAGGTAATCAAGACCTTTATAGATGGAGATATAGAAAATGCATGGATTGGATTTTAATCAAGATGGTATTGCTCGTTTCGCGTTTCAACAGAAGCACCTTTCTAAGGTGTGGCATCGTCACGGGACACAGGTTCCCGAGGGTGCGCTTACGATTGATGAGTGGTTGGATGCGGCTGACATGAACCACACGGTTGAGCAGGCTCCGCTTTTCGCGGTGATCGATGGTAAGTATGTCGAGGTTCCCTCGCATATGCTGGTTTACCGTGATTCTGATAATCACCAGCTTTCGGTGATGGGTAAGGACTACCGTCCTGTCCAGTCGCGTGAGGCGTTCGGCGTGTTGGAGTCGCTTGTCGAGGGTGGCGAGATTGGCATTGACACGATCGGCACTCTGAAGGATGGGCGTCGCACGTTCATCGCTGCGAGCATCACGGGTGACCCGTTGGAGGTTGTCCCTGGTGACGTGGTAGATCGCCACCTGTTGTGCGCGGATAGTTGGGACGGGACGCTTGCTCTGACGTTTGCCAGTGTCGCGACTTTGGTTGTTTGCCAGAATACGCTTCGTGCTGCGATGCGTGAGGGCGGCAAGCGTGCGAAGCTGAAGCACACGCGTGGTGTGCTCGACGGCGATCGAGTGGAGCAGGTCCGTGCAGCTCTGGGAATCGCAGAGTCTGACTTTGCTAAGTTTGCTGCGTTGGGTCAGTCTCTGGCTTCTGTCAAAATGAGCGAATCGGAGATTCAGGATTTCCACAAGGCTCTCGTTCTGGGAGACAAGCGGGATTCTGCAATGGACGATTGGAGCGGTCAGCAGCGTCGTGCGATTGGCGAGCTTGGTTGGTTGATGACGGATGGCCCTGGTCAGGAGATCGATGGTCGCGCAGGGACAGCCTGGGGCGCGCTCAATAGTGTGACGGCATGGGTCTCGCATGTGAAGAACCACAAGCGGGACGTTACGACCGACCGGACGCAATTCGTCTTGTTCGGGAGTGGCTCTGCCATCACGGAGCGGGCGCAATCCTTGCTTGTCAATCAATACCAGCTGGCTGCGTAGCAATAGCCCAGGGGCCGGGTAACACCGGCCTATATCTCTTTTCCCCTTGACTTTGGTACCGGTGTGGATACTCTTCAGACTCCACACCGGTACCAACCCCGACAGGAGGTTTACAGAATGGACACACCAGAGAAACAGGGAAACGACATATTTTGTGTGACGTGTGGTGAGCCTTGGGGCATCCCGTCTCGTGAGGGTCGCCAGATCGAGACAGGGCGCGAGACGTGTCCTTCGTGCGAGGGTTATCGTCGCCTCCCTCCTGGGGATCTGCTCAACGCCCTGCGTGACCTCGTTGTCACGTGTAAGCAGGTAAGGACGGTCAGCTTGGACGGTATTGGTTCCTCTGACTTCCTGCGTGCTATCGCCCAGGCTGAGGCTGTGATCCAGAACACGGTCTGGAAGATCCAAGGGTTGCGGTAGTCTCGTTCTGTTATTTGACAGGCACCCCAGATCTCCCAAGGTGGCTAGTAGGTGGGGCGAAGGTACCCGCCGAGGAGATACAGAATGATTAAATCCGAGTATATTCGGGTCGGTAGTGATCGAGGGGGCGAGGTGGAGATCACTTTGCGCCCCGATCGCTTTGGCAAGACTGGCACTAAGTCAGTCGTCTTTCGCACGCCTACAGGGGCCGAGTTCAAGCTTGACCATCCCAAGGACGTGTCGGGTGTGCTCTCTCAATCGCTGGCTGAGGTGCTGGGGATGCTCGACAAGCTTGTCGACGACTCCCAGGGTGAGGCTCGCGAGACTACCAAGAAGGCGCGCAAGCGTTCGGGTGGTCGTCATATGTTGGAGATTTTCTAAAGTTCAGGAGGTGGCTCAATTTGGAGATTGAACCACTCGCTGAGTTTTCGAGTTTCCTTGTTTTCAATCTTTCACAATAGTGGGGTTTCAATGCCAAATCAGGCTTTTACTTCTTTCACCAGAACCTGGATCGAGTTCTTTAAGGGCAATATCGCAGCAGACGATCTGAAAACTGGTCTTTTCAAGTTTGCCTGTACTCGCGAACACCTGTTCCCCTCCGGGGATATGTTCGACGCAATTGGCAATACTTATCCCGCCGAGATCACTTGGGCCCGCCCGAATAATTCTCAGCATGAGAGAATCCGTGGTGCTCCCACGGTTAACACTGGTCGTGTCCCGGCCTCACTTATCTCCGATGATGTCGAAGAGAAGTTCTGCACCTTCCTGTCGATCATCTCGGATCGAGACCTGGACGGCTGCGTTATCTTCCGAGACGACGAGGCTGGAGGGGTGTCTTCTGACGCTATCGTCACACGTCGTTGGAAGGCGATCGTGGAGCATATCAGGAGGTGGGAGGTATGAGGCGGCGAGTCATCCTGTGGGGTCAGTACCTGGCCCACGTCGTTGCCCAGCATGGCAACCGCTTCCTGGTCGAGTGGCACCATGCGTCTGAGAGTCAGTCACAGTCCACCTGGGTGGATGGCTCGGAGATCATGACGTTTTGAGTAGTTCTGTCGGGGTCTCGTTCTGTTATTTGACAGGCACCCCAGATCTCCCAAGGTGGTAGTTGTAGCAGGGAGTCACCCTGCTGCGTTTTCTTGTTTCTTTGATTTACGGAGGTGCCTTCATGGCGCACAACCTAGAGTTTACCCAAGACGGAATCGCGATGTTTGCAACCCGGCAGCGGAACCTTGACCGCGTGTGGTGGAAGGGTCAGCCGTTCTTTTCGAAAGATCTCGTCTTGTCCAATGAGGCATTGACCGAGGAATTGTTTCAGGCTGCCGGGCTCGACGAGCATTTCGTCGCGAAGTCGGCTCTCGTCGCAGATCACTCGGGCGAGATTCAGCGTCTGATCGGTCTCGGTGACCAGGCCAAGATTGACGCGAAGGTCTTGCGTAGGATCGTCGCGAAGATTCAGGCTGCCGCTGAACTGGTGGAATCTCACCAGTTGGTCTACCGCGAGAACGACGGGAAGCACTTGTCTGTCATGGGCAAGGATTACACTCCCGTGCAGATTCGCGAGGCGTTCAGCGTCCTCGACGATTTGGTCGAGGGTGGTGAGATCTGTCTGGAGACAATCGGGAGTCTGGCAGACGGTCGAAAGACTTTCATGGCCGCCAAGTTGACCGGTGATGACTTGGAGATCGTGCCGGGTGACGTGATGCAACGTTACCTGATCGTGCGTGACTCCTACGACGGGTCAAACTGCCTGGAGTTCGGTGCGGCTGGTACCTTGATCGTTTGCGAGAACACTGAGCGAATGGCGTTTGGTGAAGCTAAGCGATCGGGTCGACTGTCCCGGCAGAAGCATACCAAGGGCATCCTCAACGAGACGCGCATCGCGCAGGCTCGGGAGGCTCTGGGGATCGCTCAGGCGCAGTTCGACGCCTACGCCGACCTGGGTCGCCAGCTGGCGACCATCAAGATGACCGACGATGACGTGCAGGATTTTCATGCTGCGCTGATCTTCGGTGACAAGACGGTCCCGGCCAGCCCTGACGACTGGACCGCGCAGAAGCGTCGCGCCGTGGGGGAACTTG
>Ga0098052_1000690_pt1 | contig 21245 bp, 27 predicted proteins | sample 15_taG_FD_81591 | JGI IMG/M metagenome (GOLD analysis project Ga0098052, IMG submission 81591) | Marine viral communities from the Subarctic Pacific Ocean - 15_ETSP_OMZ_AT15312 metaG | ecosystem: Environmental > Aquatic > Marine > Oceanic | place: Pacific Ocean | collected 2015-01-18
AATAGAACAAAGATTGAATGCTGAGATTAAACCTGGTGTTAACTTCATTGGTTTTATTGATGTACTTCTAAAAGATAAAGTTAAAGATGAATACATTATCATTGATTTAAAAACTGCTACAAGGGGTTGGAGTAAGTATCAAAAGAATGATAAGGTTAAAACATCACAGATGTTACTATATAAGAAGTTCTATTCTGAGAAGTATAACATACCTTTAAACAAGATTAAAGTAGAATATCAGATACTTAAACGAAAAATAGCAGAAGGATTAGATTATCCTATACCAAGAATATCTAAGTTCGTTCCTGCAAATGGTACTCCATCTATGAATATGGCTTGGAAAAACTTTATGGGATTTGTTGATTCTGTATTTGGTGAGAATGGTGAAGTAATACAAACAGAGTTTCCTACTAATAAAGGTAAACCATGTGATTGGTGTGAATTCAAACAAAGAGGATTGTGTTCAGCTTGGAACTAAACTAAATTAAATGGTAGAACAGAAAGTTTTATTTACTGAAGAAGAGGTTCACAAAATTCGTGGATATGTTACTGAATTTAAAGATAGAATTGTTGGTACATATCATCCTAATATAAATCATGGAGAACATGACCCTAATGGAGGTCATAATATAGCAGACCATGTAAAATGGGATGCATCAACTGAATATGATTGGATGTATGAGAGAATATTTAATTGGACTACTGAGTTAAATCTACCAATTGTAAATTTGGGTTGGGAATTTATTATTCAAAAATATCCAAAAGGATTTGAATTTAAACCACACATAGATGATGTTTCAAAAGGAAAGACTAAACTTGGTAGAAAACGATACTATACAATTTTAATACAACTAACTTCAACTGATGAATATGATGGTGGTGGGCTATGGGTAGAAGATTTAAATAAAGTAGCGATACCCATAAATCAACAAATTGGGAATGTTTCCATATTTGGAAATGCTCAAATTCATTGGGTAGATTTAATAACATCAGGAGAACGTTGGAGTTGTACAATATTTCTTGAAAAAGGGTCATTGAAAAAAACTCTCATGTAATTTGATGTTTTATATATATTCATATATTTATATGTAATAACAATTAAAAAGGAGAGTTATGGCAGAAATAAAATTAACAACAGTAAAAATTATTAAAGATATTTATTCAAAGTTTAAAAGAATTTCATTCGATTCGAACATTACATTACAAAAATTAGTAAATCGTTCAATAGATAAATACATCGAAGATGATTCGTTTAGAAGTGAAATAAATGGTTATCAGAACCTACATGAAAGTGGTTCTCAATATTAAAAAGGAAAAGTAAAAATGAGTACAGAAAGAGCAAGCGGACCTCAGTTAAATCAACTTAGAGACAATTATAATGATTTAGTTTCTAAGAAAAGAATGGTCGGTAGTACAAAAAGAGTAGTTTGGCAATCTAAGAGAAGATTCGGAAACATTTAAAAAAATTATTAATTAAGGTTATATGAGTAAAAAGAAGAAAATTTTATTACTATCTGATGATTTACGAATGTCATCAGGTATCGCAACAGTATCCAAGGAATTAGTTTTAGGAACTTTAGATAAGTTTCATTGGGTTCAATTAGGAGCGGCAGTTAATCATCCTGAAAAAGGTAAAGAAATCGATTTAGGAAACGATGTTCGTAAATCAACTGGTATCAAAGATGCTTCTCTTAAAATCATTCCATGGACTGGGTATGGAGATGCTAATATTCTAAGAGAGTTGATAATGAGACATCAACCTGATGCAATATTACACTTTACAGACCCAAGATATTGGAGATGGTTATATGATATGGAAGCGGAATTAAGACAAAACATTCCAATTCTATTTTATCATATATGGGATGATTTACCAGACCCGGATTATAACAGAAACTATTATGAATCATGTGATTGGTTGGGATGTATCTCTAGACAAACGTATGGTATTGTAAGTAGAGTTGGTAACATTGATTCAGAAACAATCAAAACCTTAGAAGATTGGCAAGTATCTTATGTACCTCATGGTATCAATTCAGATATCTACAAACCAACAGAAGTTCCAAGTGATTTTAGAAAACAAGTTACAGGTGATAAAGATTACAAGTTTGTTCTATTTTGGATGAATAGAAACATTAAACGTAAACAACCATCTGATGTTATTTGGGCATTTAAGAAATTCGTTGATGGATTGCCAGAAGAAGATAGGGATAAAACTTGTTTGATAATGCATACTGCACCTAGAGATAAAAATGGAACAGATTTATTTGCAGTAGCTGATAAAATAGCACCTGGATGTGATATTAAATTTTCAACTGAAAGAATAACTCAAAAAGAACTTAATTACATTTATAATATTGCAGATTGTACAATCAATATTGCAGGTAATGAAGGATTTGGTTTAGTAACTGCTGAATCAGTAATGGCAGGAACACCAAGTATCGTAAACGTTACAGGTGGATTACAAGACCAATGTGGATTTAAATGGATTTCAGATGATGAATCTGTAAATGGTAAATATCTAACTGCAGAAGATTATAAAGAAATTGGTTCACTTCACAATTACAGAGATTGGGAAGATAAAGTAACACATGGTGAGTGGGTAAAGCCAGTTTGGTCAAGAGTACAAACAATGGTTGGTTCACTACCAACTCCTTATATTATTGATGATAAAGTAGATGTTCAAGAAGTTTCAGATGCAATAAGATATTGGTATGATAAAACAACTGAAGAAAGAACTAAAGCTGGATTAAAAGGTAGAGAAGAGTTTTTAGGTGAAATGGGATTGAATTCTAAAAATATGTGTAAAACACTTGTTGATGGAATTGAAACTACATTTGAAAATTGGAAACCAAAGAAAAAGTTTAACGTTTATAAACTTAGGTAATGAGTAAACCAATCTTTATAGTTAGATTACCAGGTTATTGGAATCCTAAACAATTTGATATATCAAGAAAAGCAATCTATGATAGAAGAGAACTATCAGATGATTATCATGTATTAGTATTATCTGATAACGAAATCGAAACTATAAGATTTGAATGTTATAACTCACCACATGAACCAGAAAAGTTAGAAGAGATAACAAAATTAACTCAAATATCAATCGAAAGATGTTTGAGAAACGAAGAAGAAAACCGATTAAGAGAATTAGAAAATGAATAAACCAATATTAGTATTTCAGGCACCAATAGCAACTAGAAGTGGTTATGGTGACCATTCAAGAGATATCTTGAAATCATTATTTGAATTAGATAAGTACGATGTTAAAGTTGTACCAACACGATGGGGAAATACCCCACAAGACCAAATCAATCCACAAACTGAGTTTGGACAAAAGATATTACAAAATATCGTAACTCAGATGGATAGACAGCCAGATATTTTTATACAAGTATCGGTTGCTAATGAATTTAAAAAAGTTGGTAAATATAATATTGGAATTACTGCAGGAGTAGAAACAACATTAGCTCCTCAAGAATTTTTACAAGGTTCAAATCAAATGGATTTGATAATTACTCCATCTGAATTTACAAAGGAGGTGTTGATAAAAACTTCTTACAGTCAAATCGATAAAAATACTAAACAAAAAGTAGGAGAATTAAAAGTAGAAAAACCAGTTGAGGTTTTATTTGAAGGAGTTGATACTACTATTTTTAATGGTAAATCTAAATCATCAATATTAGAATCAGTTGATACAGATTTTAATTTCTTATATGTTGGTCATTGGTTACAAGGTGAATTAGGACATGATAGAAAAGATACAGGTATGATGATTAAAACATTCTGTACAGTTTTTAAATCATTACCAAAAAATCAACAACCTGGTCTTATACTAAAAACTTCATCAGCTGGATTTTCTGTAATTGATAGAGAAGATATCTCTAAAAAGGTTAAAGATATAACTAAGGAGTTTGGTGATAAGTGTCCTCCTATTCATTTAGTATTTGGAGATTTATCTGAATCAGAACTAAATGATTTATATAATGATGATAAAGTTAAATCATTTGTAATGTTTACTAAGGGAGAAGGATATGGTAGACCACTTGCAGAATTTGCTACAACAGGTAAACCAATTATAGTTTCAGATTGGAGTGGATATAAAGATTTCTTACCAAGTGAAAATACTGTTTACTTAGAGGGTGAATTAAAAGAGGTTCATCAATCAGCACAAAACAAATTCTTGTTAAAAGATTCTAAATGGTTTTATGTAGATTATTCAAAAGCAGCAAGTAAGATGTTTGATGTTCAAAAGAATTATAAAAAATACCTAAAACAATCAGAAGGATTAAAAACAAATATTAATAAGAATTTTACATTAAATAAAATGACAAGTAAATTAGGTGAAATACTTGATAAATATATTAAACTTCAACCACAACCAAAGCATGTTGAATTAAAATTACCAACTATTAAAAAACTATAATGGCAAATTTTACAAGACAATATACTAAATTTTTAAAACCTGAAAAAAGAATTCCTCGTGGACAGATTAGACCAAGAAACATCTATCGTATAACTACATATAGAGGTGGTAGTCCTCCAACAAAAACGAATGAAGACTCAAGATATGTTTTTGTAATTGGTATTCTTGGAAATAAAATACATTGTATTAAAATTAATCCAATAAATCCATTACACTTTACACAATTGATTGGTAAATTGAGAGATAAGAGATTGCCTTTAAGTTCTGATTTAAAATTAGAAAATATGTTAAAAAAGTATGATAGAACTGGTAATTCTCTTTTTGATTCTCATATTAAAAATAATTCAAAGGTATATTCTCGTTCTTTAAATAATTACAGAACATATATTTTAAATAAAATTGTAAATGTATATGAAATACGATTTGAACAAGATGTATTGGAAGGATTATTTGGAGCAAAAACAACTTCACCTGAAAAGAGAGAGATATTAAAAGAAGAACAATCAGAAATAGACTCACCAGATGACAATTAGTTACGCAATTACAGTTTGTAATGAAATAGAAGAATTAACTAAGTTACTAAACTTTTTACAAACTAATATTAGAAAAGAAGATGAAATAGTAATTCAATATGATGAGTTATCTGTTACAAATGAAGTAAAAGAATATGTTACTTTAATGAATTCAATGCATGAAAATCATAAAGTAATTGGATTCCCACTTAATAAAGATTTTGCAACATTTAAAAATAATCTTAAATCTCATTGTAGTAAAGATTATATATTTCAAGTTGATGCAGATGAAATTCCACATGAATTTTTGGTAGAACATATGGGAAGTATATTAGATGAAAATCCTGTTGATATCGTTTTCGTACCAAGAGTAAATACGGTAGAAGGGTTAACACAATCACATATTGATAAATGGAAGTGGAATGTGAATGAAAAAGGATGGGTAAACTTTCCTGATTATCAAACAAGAATTTATAAAAACACAGAAGAAGTAACATGGATGAATAAAGTACATGAACGAATTACAGGTTATAGTACATTTTCAAACTTTCCTGCAGAAGAGCAGTGGAGTTTATATCATCCAAAACAAATAGATAAACAAGAAAAACAAAACGAATTTTATGAAACAATTTAAACCTTTAGGGGATAGAGTTTTGGTAAAACCAAACGAAGTTAAAGAAGAAAAATCAGGTGGTGGAATTATTATTTCAGAATCTATGACACATGGTAAAAAAATCCAAGGTGAAGTGATTGAAATCGGAACAGGTATATTTTCACAGAATGGAGAAAGAATACCAATGACTGTAAAAGTTGGTGATATTGTATTGTATGAAAAAGGACAAGGTACAAATGAAATTGAACTTGATGGAGAAACTTATTTATTATTTAACGAACATCAATTAATTGGTATAGTAAAGTGAAAAAGGTATTAGTAACAGGTGGTGCAGGTTTTATTGGAACTAATCTTATTAAGAGATTAAAAGAAGATGGTCATCGTGTTGTAGTATTAGATGATTATTCAACTGGTGATAGAAAAAATCATATAGAAGGTGTAAAATATATAAACGCAGATATTGAACAAATAGAATACATCAAAGGAAAAGATATTGATTTATGTTTTCATCTAGGTGCAGTATCACGAGTACAACCATCATTTGATGACCCAACAGAATGTTTACGAGTTAATGTAAATGGAACTGAAAAGGTAATGGAATGGGCAGATAATTGGGATATACGAGTTGTATATGCTGGTTCATCCTCTAAACACCATGACCCTACCGATTCACCATATGCTATGTACAAATATCTTGGAGAAGAAGTTTGTAAGTTATACAAAAATAGTTTTGATGTTGATGTTAGAATTGCTAGATTCTATAATGTATATGGACCAGGTGAATCATTGGATGAAAAATATGGTAATGTAATTGGTATTTGGAGAACCAAGAGTTTCAATTGTGAAAAACTACCAATTGTAGGTGATGGAGAACAAAGAAGAGATTTTACTCATGTAGATGATATAGTAGATGGTTTGATTAAAATATCAGAAACAGATGATATACATGAAGATGCATGGGAACTTGGGTGTGGTGTAAACTACTCAGTAAATCAGTTGGCAGGATTCTTTAATGAAAGATTCGAAACTGAAACAACTTACATACCAGAACAAAAAGGAAATTATAGAGAAACTCTTAATACCAATACAGATGCTATTGATAGATTAGGGTGGAATCCACAAGATAGATTAGAAGATTATATAAAAAGTTTATAATGATAGGAATCATAGGACAAGGTTTTGTTGGTAACGCAGTTTACCAAAAGTTTAAAAACTATTACGATGTACTTACATATGATTTAGATGAAACAAAATCTAATTCTAATGTAAACGAAATAATTTATAAATGTGAAAATATATTTGTATGTTTACCAACTCCTATGAAAAAGAGTGGTGAGTGTGATTTATCTATATGTGAAACAGTATTGAGTGAAATCGATTTAATCGTAGATAACTTGGAAACTACAAAAAATATTATAATCAAATCAACTGTTCCACCAGGTACAACAGAACATTGGAATTATAAATATGAATCATTAGATATCGTATTTAATCCAGAGTTCTTAACAGAGGCAAATGCTGTATCTGATTATGAGAATCAAGATAGAATTATATTAGGTGGTGTAAGACCTGCAACTACTGAATTGAAAACTATATTTTCAAAAGTATTTCCAAAGGCACATATAATCAAAACAGATTCAACTCATGCCGAGATGGTTAAGTATTTAACCAATACATTCTTAGCAACAAAGGTATCTTTTGCAAATGAAATTTATCAACTATGTCAAGTAGTAGGAGCAGATTACGATAAAGTAATTGAATATGCAACTTTAGATGATAGGTTAGGAAAATCACATTGGAATGTACCAGGTCATGATGGAGATTTTGGATTCGGTGGACATTGTTTTCCAAAAGATTTATCTGCACTTTTACATTTATCTAATAAGTTTGGAACAATTAACAATGTTCTACAATCAACTAAAGATACTAATGATGAAATTAGAAAAAATAGAGATTGGGAACAAATGAAAGGAAGAGCAGTATCATGAAAGTAACTTTTATATATGCATACGAAAACGAAGAATGGTCAACACCACTTGCACTTGCAACTGAATTTGGTACATTGGGTTGGGATGTTGAAATAGTTTCTATTGGTTCTAACAGATTAAGAAATTGGAATGATACTCAAATAAGAAAGTGGTTAGATGATAAACCAAACTCAGATATTGTTTTGTTTATGGATTGGGGTAGATTTGATTCTCCTTTATTAGATAAGAAATTAGTAGATGCATTTTGGGTACAAGAAAGTGGAGATGACCCACAAAACTTTGAAAGAAACTATCCAAAATCAGAAAGATTTCATTTAACTCTTTCACCTGATTTCGAATCAACAACAGAATATAGAAAAAGAAATCAAGATGCAGATTGGTGGACACACTTTGCAGATACTAGAGTTCAGTTTCCTATGCATATACCAAATGAATATGTTGCAGTAACTACAAGAGGAAGAGGTAACTCAGAATTTTTAGATACATTAACGAATCATAGTGATGGTGAAGTTGGAAATCAAAATGGATTTGATTCCAAACAACATACTGAATTCCTAAATAAAGGAATGATGGTAGTTCAGAATTCAAGATGGGGTGAAGTAACTCGTAGAATATTTGAAGGAATGGCTTGTGGTAAAATGGTTCTATGTGATAGATTACATGAGAACAAAAAACTACACGAACTATTTATCGATGGAGAAGATATAGTTTACTATGATAATATAGTAGATTGTATTAACAAAATGAATAAGTACCATGAAGATGGAGATGAGAGAGAACGTATTGCAAAAAATGGATATAATAAAGTTTTAAACAATCATACTCAAAAACAAAGAGTAGAATTTTTAATAGAAAAATATAACGAATGGAAAAACTCCCATTAAGTATTGGTATATTATCTTGGAAAAGTGGACAAACTCTTGTTAACACTTTACAAACTTACTTTGATAGAGAATTTCTTCATCAAGTAAATGATGTTTGTATTTTATTTCAAGAAGTTTCTGAACAAGATAAACAAATAGCAGAACATTTTAACATTCCTTACATTGGATTAAATAATAATATAGGAATAGGACAGGGATTTATACAATTAACAGAACAAGCTAAAACTGATAATGTAATGGTTTTAGAACACGATTGGAAGTTGATTGAAAATAGAGATGTTACACTTGATAGAGTAAAAAGTGGAATTGAGTTATTAGATAATGGATATTCGTGTGTAAGATATAGACACAGAAAAGAACCAGGTCATCCACATTTCTCATTTAGATATCAAGGTAAGGAATTAGATTATTACGATAAAGAAATAGAATGTACATCACCACATCTTTTAGATTCAGTTCATTGGTGTGACCCATTTGAAAGTTTCCCACAACATATTGGAAAAGAAGGTGAGTACTTTACTACAACATCTCGTTATGGTAATTGGACAAATAATCCTTGTTTATACAAAAAGGATTTTTACCTAGATACAGTAAAACAATTTGCTGGTGAGGGTATTGCATTAGAAGGTAATATTTCTAAATGGTGGGCAAAACAAACATACAAAGTTGCTCATGGTGAGGGGTTATTCAAACATATAGATGAGGGTAAACATGGCAGATAAAATTAAATTAGTTATATTCGATTTGGATGGAGTTCTTGTAGAAGCAAAGAACATTCATTATGATGCACTTAATGATGCATTGGGTAAGGAGTATGCAATTAGTTGGAACGAACACTTATCTACTTATGATGGACTAAAAACTAATCAGAAGTTAGATATGTTAACTGAAAGAAAAGGGTTACCTACATCATCTCATGCAGATATTTGGATTCATAAACAAAAACTAACTTTAGAAAAACTAAAACAATTAGAACCAAGTGATGTTCTTATTGAACTGATGGATAGTTTGGTAGAACGAGGATATAAAATAGCAGTATGTTCAAACTCAATTAGAAAAACAGTTCTAACTGTACTTTCAAAGTTGGGTATTATGGAGTTTATGGATTACATTATTTCAAACGAAGATGTTGAAAATAGTAAACCACATCCTGAGATGTATTGGAATGCAATATCAAAGATGAAATGTTTACCAGAGGAAACTTTGATAGTAGAAGATTCACCTTATGGATTACTTGCAGCAGCTCGTTCTAAATCACACATACTTAGAGTTAAGAATACAAAACAAACTAATTTAAAAAACATAAATAACAAATTAAAACAAATAGAAATGGGAGAACAACAATCAACACCAGCATGGAGAGATGAAACATTAAATGTTTTAATTCCAATGGCAGGAGCAGGAAGTAGATTCCAACAAGCAGGATATACTTTCCCAAAACCACTTATTGAAGTAAAAGGAAAACCTATGATTCAAGTGGTAGTAGAAAATCTAAACATCAAAGCAAACTTTATCTATGTAGTACAGAAAGAACATAGAGAAAAGTATAACTTAGATACTTTACTAAATCTAATCACACCAAATTGTAAGATTGTTGAAGTAGATGGTATTACAGAGGGTGCAGCTTGTACTGCATTACTTGCTAAAGAATACATCAATTCAGAAAACCCATTATTCTTTGCTAACTCAGACCAGTTCGTAGAGTGGGATTCTAACGAGTTCTTATATAAAATGAACGAAACAAATGCAGATGGTGGTATTGTATCATTTAGAGCAACACACCCAAAGTGGAGTTTCGCTAAAATAGATGAACAAGGTTTGGTAACTGAAGTTGCTGAAAAGAATCCTATATCAGATATTGCAACAGTTGGATATTACTATTGGAAACAAGGTTCTGATTTTGTAAAGTATGCAGAAGATATGATTGATAAAGATATCAGAGTGAACAATGAGTTTTATGTTTGTCCTGTATTTAATCAAGCAATTGAAGATGGAAAAGAGATTCGTACTTTTGATATTCCTAAGATGTGGGGATTGGGTACACCAGAAGATTTAAAAGAATACTTAGAAAATTATAAATAAATTTGGTAAAGTAAAATAATTTTCGTATATTTGTAGATACAAATGATATTAATAGCACATAGAGGGAATATAAATGGTAAGCATGAAAAGTTTGAAAACTTTCCAAGCTATGTAGATTCTGCAATTGAACAAGGGTTTGATGTGGAAATAGATGTGTGGTATCATCAACATGAATTTTGGTTAGGACACGATGAGCCAACTTATGAAGTTAGTTTAAATTGGTTAACTGAAAGAAAAGATTCTTTATGGATTCATTGTAAAGATTTAATAACAATTGATATGTTACGAGAATTACAAATTCATAATAAAGTTGATTTACATTATTTCTTTCACGATGAAGATGATTGTACAATAACTTCAAAAGGAGATTTGTGGGTTTATCCAGGTAAACAACCAGTTAAGAATAGTATATCAGTTATGCCTGAATGGCATAAAGATGATGTAAGTTTTTGTAAAGGAATATGCTCAGATAATATAATAAATTATAAAGAATGAAAATATTAATAACAGGAGTTGCAGGTTTACTTGGTAGTAGATTGGCAGATTGGATTATAGAAAACAAACCAGGAGTTCATGTAATTGGAGTAGATGATTTAAGTGGTGGTTATTTGGAGAACATTAACCCTAAAGTTGAATTATGGCAAATGAATATTACAGAACATCCAATTGAAAACATATTTGAATTTCATGAAATTGATTATGTGTTTCACTTTGCTGCTTATGCTGCTGAAGGATTATCTCCTTTCATTCGTTGTTTCAATTATGATAATAATTTAAAAGCAACTGCTAAGGTTGTTAATCAATGTATTAAACACGATGTTAAGAGATTGGTATTTACTTCAACACTTGCTGTATATGGACATGGTGATGGTGGTATCTTTGATGAAAAACAACAACAAGCACCAATAGACCCATATGGAGTTGCAAAGTATGGATGTGAAATGGATATTCAAATTGCAGGTGAACAACATGGATTGGATTGGTGTATTATTAGACCACATAATGTATATGGTGTTAAACAAAACATATGGGATAAATACAGAAATGTATTAGGAATTTGGATGTACCAACATTTGAATGGTGAAGATATGACAATCTTCGGTGATGGTGAACAAACAAGAGCATTTAGTTTTATAGATGATTCATTAGAACCACTTTGGAATTCAGCAGTGAGAGAAGAAGCATCAAAGGAAATAATTAACTTAGGTGGTATTGAAGAAATATCAATCAAAGAAGCTTCTACTATTTTAAGAGAAGTAATTGGTGAAGGTAATGTAGTTCATTTAGAACCAAGACATGAAGTTAAACACTCCATACCAACATATCAGAAATCAATTGATTTGTTAGGATTTGAATATAAAACTGATATGAAATCAGGATTAAAACAAATGTGGGAATGGGTTAAAGAACAACCAATGAGAGAAAGATTTGTATGGCCTGAATATGAATTAGATAAAGGAATTTATAGTTTTTGGAAAAATGAGTAAATTAGGATTTACAGCAGGTAACTTTGATTTACTACATCCTGGTTACATTTATACTTTTGAAGAAGCAAAGAAACATTGTGATAAGTTTTTTGTATTTCTACACGCAGACCCATCTGAATATAGAAATAATAAATACAAACCAGTAGTTCCTTTATATGAAAGGTATAAAACTCTAATGGCTATTAAATACATTGATGCAGTTTATACTTATAAAACAGAAGAAGAATTATTAGAGTTAATTAAGTATTGGAAACCTGATATAAGAATATTGGGTGAAGATTATATTGGTAAATCATTTACAGGAGATGAATTACCTATTGAAGTTATTTACACTACTCGTTCACACGAATGGTCAACAACTAAAATTAAAAATCTAATTACAAAACAAACAATTAAACAAAATCCTGATATACTAAAAGATGAATAAACCAGAACAATCAATTCCATTATTTAAAGTTTATATGAATCCATCAGCAAAAGATGCTGCTTGTGAAGTATTAGATAGTGGTTATATAGGACAAGGACCAAAAGTAGATGAATTTGAAAAACAAATTGGAAATTACTTTGGTAATAAAAAAGTAGTAACAGTAAATGCAGGAACATCAGCATTACATTTAGCATTACATCTTTTAAAGAAACCTAAAGAAGATTGGATGGAAGATGTATTTCAAGGAGTTGCTTTTGTATCTCATCATTGGCCTGGTATTCAAGAAGGTGATGAAGTTTTAGCAACTTCTCTAACTTGTACTGCTTCAAATTGGCCAATAGTAGCAAATGGATTAAAGATTAAGTGGGTAGATATAGACCCAAAAACTCTTAATATGGATTTGGAAGATTTAGAAAGAAAATTAACTCCAAAAACAAAAGTTATTATGGGGGTTCATTGGGGTGGGTATCCATTGGATTTGGAAAAAATAAGAGATATCAGAATTAGATTTAGAAAAGAACATGGGTGGGCTCCTGCTTTGATAGAAGATGGTGCACATTCAATTGGTACAAAATATAAAGGAGAGTATTTAGGTAATCATGGAAACTTCGTAATGAACTCATTACAAGCAATTAAACACATCACATCAGTAGATGGTGGTATATTATATTGTCCACATGAAGAATTGTATGAAAGAGCAAAGTTAGTAAGATGGTATGGAATTGATAGAAATCCAAAAGGAAGAACTGATTTCAGATGTGAGGCAGATATAGAAGAGTGGGGATTTAAATTTCACATGAATGATTTATGTGCAGCAATTGGTATGGAAAACTTTAAATCAGTAGATACAATAGTTTCCAAACATAAAGATAATGCAGCTTATTATGATGAAAATCTAAAAGATGTAAATGGGGTTACGTTATTGGAAAGAGAAGAAGGATTTGAATCGGCATTTTGGATTTATACAATGTTGGTAGATGATAGACCTTCTTTTTATGAGTATATGAAAGGATGTAACATTACAGTATCTCAAGTACACGAAAGAAATGATAAACATAGTTGTATGGCTGATTTTAAATCAGAACTACCTAACTTAGATAAAACAATTGGTAAGATAGTATCTATACCTGTTGGTTGGTGGGTTACTAATGAAGAAAGAGAATATATTGTAGATTGTATTAAAAAATGGAAGTAACCTTATTACCATTATTGGAAAGTGATTTGCCATTTTTAATTGAAGTTAGAAATGATGAATCAACTCGTTCTCAATTAGGAAATGATTCTTTATTTACATTAGAAGATTCTACACAATGGTTTAAAAAAGAACAACCAGAGTGGTTACTTATTATAAACCATAATTTAACTAGAATCGGATACATGAGAATAGATGGTGATACAATTGGTATTGATATTCATCCTAATTTTCGTAGAAAAGGATATGCAAGATTGGCATATCAAAAATATTTAGAAGATACTGATTATGCAGACCTTTGGGTTTTTGAAGATAATCATGCTAAGAAACTATATGAAGAATTAGGATTTGTAGAAACAGGTGAATACGAAACGTTAAGAGATAGAAAGTATTTGAAAATGATATACGAAAAATGAAAGTAGCATTAATGTTGACAGGACTTGCTAGAAAAGTTCAAGAAGGATATGATGGTTTTTGGAAATATATTATTGATAATAATGATGTGGATTTATATCTTCATGCGTGGGAATCTAAACCAGATGAAATAACTAATAATGAAGATAGTGATATTGTACATCAAGTTTATCCAAATGCAACTTATGTTAATATTGAGAAACCATTTAAGTTCACAAAATACAGAGAAGGTATAAAAACACCAAGAGATGATAAATCTAGACCTCTTACAGATTTTGATGTATTCAGTAATTTCAGAAGTTTTCCTATGTATTATTCTTGGCAATCTACTTATGAAAATATTAAATCTTCAAATGTTGATTACGATTGTATCATAAGAAGTAGATATGATATTGGTGGAGATAATTTAAATGTATCTGAATTTGATTTAAACAAAATATACACATCAAATCATCATTGGAAAAACAGTCATGTTCACGATGATAATTTTTACATATCAAATCAAAGTAATTCTGATAAAGTATTTACTAACATATTTGAAAATATAGTTGGGTTCAATAGAGATAAAGGTATGATGGATAGTGCAGAAGAAAATCTCACTAAGTACTTAGAAAGAATAGGATTACTAAATATCTCAGAAAAATCAGATAAAATAAAATTTAATTTGTTAAGAGATAATAAAGTTTGGTGGCCTAAAGATATATAAATGAAAATATTATTACTATTTTTTTGTTGTAGTTTGTTCTCTCAGAAAATCATTGTATCAGATGAGTTCACTTGGTATGATGGAACTCTAAAAGGAGTAACAAACTATTCATCTGTAATGTTTGGAGAGAAAATCTTTGTTGGAGCAGAAAGTGGAACATGGAAAAAGTTAGATGGTATCGTAGCTGCAGAAACAAATATAAATGAGAACCTTTCTATATATTCAGGTATTAGGTTTAATAAACAAATCAGAGGATACTTTATGAATTTGAATTGGAATCAATCTCCTTGTTTATGTAAATATAGAAAACCGATAAAGTATTATATAGGATTAAGAAGTTTGAGTTTAAAAGATGTTAGAGTATCAATAGGTATAAGATACGGAATAAAAATATAAATGAAAATAGGAATAAATTTAGTTGGAGTATCTTATAACAATGCAACATCAGGTGGACGTTTAAGAAACTATGAAGATGCAATTGAAAACTTCTTCAAGTATATTATAGAACCATTTAGAGAAAATGGAAACGAGGTTCAATTTTATTTATATAGTTACGAAAACGAAAAACAAGATAAGATAGTAAATGATTACAATCCTTGTATCAAATCACAATTTGTAAAACCAGATTATAATAAATTAGGTGGTGGAACAAAAGTTTCTGAAGGGTACAAAGTTATGTCAGTTAGTTATCTAAATAGCTTAGAACAACTAAAGAATCAAGATTTAGATTTAATTATATCAACTAGATACGATATTAAGTTTCTTAAAAATCCATTTGAAGAATATAATTTTGACTTTGATAAAATGAATTTCTTATGGAGAGAACCAGAACTTAAGGATTTACCACTAGTTAATGATACTTTTTTGGTATTTCCATATAAAATGTTAGATAATGTTATTGATTCTATAATTGAAATGGAAGAAAATCCACCACAAGGTAAAAATATAGCAATGCATAATTGGTATTTACCGATGGTAAATCAAGTTGGAGAAGATAAAGTACAATGGGTTGATGATAAATTCAGAACTGCAATACAAAATGAGTTATACATATTAACAAGAAAGGCATAATGTATGAGTAAATTAATAAGTGGATATTGGTGGGCATGGAAAGAGATAGAAGCAGGAAAAAAATCTATGCAAACTCTTCGTAAATTTTATCCTGATGCTGATTTGTTTATCAATGTAGATTATGAAGGTGATGTAGATGGATATACCAAAGTAGGTAAAGAACTAAATGCAACAGTTACTCGTAATAATTTTCAGTTAGGATATTGTGGAAACTTTGGTGATAGAGATATAGGATATGATTATTGGTCAAAAGAAAAAGCAGTAGAATGGTTAAGAGGAGTTTATGCAGCTTGTAAGAAAACCGATTCAAAATATATGATGTTGTTTGAAGAAGATGATTTTGTATTAAAGAACATCTCAATCTTAGATACAGATTTTTCAATAGCAATTCATCCAACTGCACCATCACCAGTTAGAATGAGACCTAATTTAATTCCAAAACAATTTTTAGATTATTCTAAATCTATTAATGGTATTGGTGATTGTCCTGGTTACGCAAGTGGTGGAGGTACTATCTTTAATAGAGAACATTATATAGATAGTTATGAAAATATACTTGAGAAGTTTACAGATGTGTATGATGAGTTCTGTAAAATAAATAAAATATTTGGTTGGGAAGATTTTTTATTCCAATACATTTTTATGTTAGGTGGGTATGAAGTTACACAAAATCATGATTTATGTGAACTATGGGAAGTGCCAAACTTTGAAGGTTTTGAAATATTAACTGGTTGTAAAGACCCAAATTTAGTAAAATTATGATTATATTAGGATGTATAACAAAATATAAACCTGAGGATATAAAACCTTATGTTGAATCCATAGATAGATGTGGATTCGGTGGTAAAAAAATTATGATGGTATATGAAGTACCACAAGAAACTATTGATTATTTAAAATCAAAAGGTTGGGAACTATATGGTAACCAACTACAACAACATATTATCTTACAGAGATTTAGAGATATATACAAACTATTGGAATCGTTCCCAAATGAAACTATTATTTGGACCGATGTAAAGGATGTAATATTCCAAACAGACCCAACAGAATGGATAGAACAAAATAAAAACAAACCAATACTTTCATTTTCAGAATCAATTACTTTCAAAGATGACCCTTGGGCGTGTGTAAATAGTGGAACATCATTTCCTATGGAGTGGGAATGGTTACAAAATAAAACTTCATATTGTGCAGGAACTATTGTAGGGGATTCAGAATATTTAAGAGATTTATTTATAGATATTTACAGATGGAGTATGACAACTGCAAATCCTAACCAACTTTCAGACCAAGCTGCATATAATGTTTTGATAAATTTATCACAATTTAAAAACATAGTTCAATTTGTAAATCAAGAAGAAGGATTTGTTACTCAATTAGGAACTGTACTTGTAAAGAAAGATGAGTTCAAAGATGTTCTATTAGAACCAACTCCAATAGTAGATGAAAATTATATTGTAAAGAATCAAAAAGATGAACCATTTTGTTTAGTGCATCAGTACGATAGAATACCAGCATTTAAAGAATTTATTTATAACAAATACAAATAATGAAAGTAGTAATATCAATTTTCTGTTTACCATATGAAATAGATGATTTAGAAAATACACTAAATCAACTAAAAAAGGCATCATATTATATTGATAAAAAAATAGATTGGTGTTTAGATGTAACAATGTGTTTGGCAGATGATATGGTTGATTGGAATCATTCCTCTCTACCAAAGAAATTCTTTGAAGATAAATTATTAAAATTATTATCAACAACAGATTGGTGTACAAAGAATATTCAAACCTCAACAGAAATAAAAGGATGTGTATCTCAGAGAAGATTCTCTTTAGAAAAACATAGAGAAGCAGATTACTTTATTTGGTTAGATACTGATATTATATTTGATGAAAGAACTTTATTTTATTTAGAACAAGGTATGAAAGGTACAAATAAAGATTTTCTAAATTCCATAATTACACCAGAAATAGTTAGAGTTTGGGATAATACTTGGGATTGTATTGTAAATGAACAATTCTTAGATAAACCACTTGATTATCAAAAAACAAATGACCCTTATAAAGATAGTGGTATCAAAGGAGATATTAGTGTTGTACCTGTAACTAATTCAAACTCCCCTCAATCAAGATTTAAATTTGCAGGAGGATGGTTCACTTGCATAAGTGGAAAACTTCTAAATAGAATAGGAGTACCAGATTCATTTGCTCACTATGGTTATGAAGATACCTTTTTAATGGTCGGTAGTGAAAAACTCGTTAGAGAACAAAATGAACAAATTCATCAATTTAAAATAAAAAACCTAGTAGTTTGTGAAAACTACAAATACAGAGGACATTATCATTACCTAAATTCTCTTTCAGTTTACGATAGAAGAGAAGAATTTAAAAAAATATCCCACGATAATTTTCTACCAGAACTAAAAAAAGTTCAATAAACCTACCCTTTAGTATCTTATACTTATATTTATTCTTGTATGTAAGAAATTACTTACATAAAACAAGTTATACCCAAAGCTCCCTATAAGGGAAGTTCTACACAATTAGTTTATATTAACCGTTTTTTTAATTAGTTACAGTAATCTATTAATAATATAGGAGATTACTTTGAAGTACGCTACATTAAATGTATTTAAAATATTCATTTTATGTATCTTAGTTTTATTACCGACAGGTTCTAATGAGATACATACAAGTGATGACAACCTCATTAAAGTCGGTGAAGTGACCAACGAAATCCGAATGGGTAAATTTGCAGGTAACCGAAACCTAGCAGTTGGTGTCAAGAATATCCTCGAAGAATTATTAATGGATTTGGATTATGATTTATCAGACCAAGCATCTACGTCAATAAACGTAAGATTGGTCTTTTTTGATATAAAAAATATAGGAACATCGGTTGCGGTGTTTCATAAAGATGTTTCACTAACGCAGATTATAGCAATTGGTGAATTAGAAGTCAAGGGAAAGGTTAAAAAACGTACTACTCAACGAGGAACGAGTAAAACGATTTCTACTAGTACTCTTGTAGTTGCACAAGACGGAACATTTAATCAACAAACCGCTTCAATTGCTCTAAAGAAAGTATGTGAAGCAATTATTAAGGATTTATTATGAAAAAAATTTTATTATTATTAGTTAGTGTACTTTTTACACTAAGTTCATTTGGACAATCGAGCATCAGTTATAGTCCTGTGAACACAGTAACAAAAGTAGGGGATACTTTAATTATGAAGTTCCAATACTACAAAGTAGATGGAGAAGCGTTAACTCTTGGTCAATTTGACTTTGAGTATAACAATAAATTGTTATCGTATATCTCACATCAATCAATGGCACCAACAGGTGCATCATTTGCCAGAAACAATTGGACTGGGTATAAGTTTAATCCAAAAGCAAATTCTGATGAAGATGATATGGATGTACAATACACTTGGTGGAAAGATGAAGCGGGAAATGCTTCCTATTCCACTTCTGCTAATTGGAGTGTAGAGAGAGTTACAGTTCAAACTTCAGCTGCATATACAGATGGTGCAGAATTTGTAAAGTATAGTTTCAAACTAAAGGATAAGTTTAATAGTGGATATGATAACTACAATGATATCATTAAAGTGAATTGGGCTAACTACCAAGAAGCAGATGGAACAGGAATACAAACTGAAAAAAATCCATCTACACAATCACTAAGTGGTATTGAGGGTGGTAATGCTGGTGCATTTACTATTAACCTTAAAACTGCAAATTCAACTAAAACAGATTACTCTTATACTATTAAGAATAGTTCGGGTCAATCAGTTGCAACTGGTACTTTTGATGAAAGTGGACAAGCATCTGTAAGTGGTTTAGAAAACAACGTAACTTATACTGCAGAAGCAAACTTAGCTGAAGATGCATCTTACTTAGATGAAGTAGTTACTGTATCTGATTTAGCATTAGTATTTGCTGAAGCAATTGGAGCAGGTTCTGGTCCAAGTGGTGGTTCAACTACATTTGATTATTTCATCCAAGATGTAATGGGTGATGTTGTTGGTGATAATGATGGAGTAGATTTCCAAGATTCATATGAGATACTTGCTTACCTACAAGGTGTAACAAGTGGTAATACAAACTTAATCACACAAGATGGACAAACAGAAGATTATAGTGGTATTGAATCTACCTATGGTGCAGTTGCTAACAATACTGTAACATTTGCTAAATCATTCACACCAATTGATTCAGATGCTAGTTCTAAAACAATTGATTTGGCTCATGGTTTAAGAGGTGATGTAAACTTCTCTCACTCATGGGAGCCGAGTGTATCTAGTGGTGAGAAAGCAACATCAGCTCAAACATCATCATTTAGAATATCATCAGCAGCTGGTACTAAATATACTCAAACAGAAACAGCAAATATCGATTTAATATCTGAAATAAATGATGAGGGAAGAGTAGTATTTTCAATTAATTCTGAGATTGAAGATATGGTTGGTTCTCAGTTTAACATCGTATATGACCCTAACATATTATCTTTAGAAAATGTAATATTTGATACTGGTAATGAAATGACTAACTTTTCAAATGTAATCGAAGCTGGTTATGTAAGAGTTGGTTCATTTGACCAAAATGTTAGTTCAACAGTTAAAGTAGGAACACCATACCAATTAATATTCGTTCCAGTTGAAGATATATCAAATGCATCAGGTTTAATTTCGTTTAGAGTTAAAGAAGGTGTAAAAGCAGATGGAACACAAATTAATTTTATAATACAATAATAAAAAGGAAACAGAAAAATGAAAAAAATATTAACATTACTTAGTTTGGTTTTAATGATGGGTTGTTACCAAGATGATGATTTAGTAACACTTTATCCAGACCAAGAAGTACCACAATCTTTACAGATTAAAGAATTGATTGGTATTAAATTAGAAAGTACTATTGTAACTGATAGAGTTGCAATGAATGTAAAATTACCATTAGATGGTAAATACAGAATAAAGATTAGACATGGTATGAACAATGAACTAATCTCACAAGAGATGATAACTGCTGGTGAGGGTGATAACCTTCTTAAAGTGTATGTTGCATCTTTAGAGAAAAGTGGTTATGTGATTCAATTAACTGATGAATTTCATAATATATTGGGGAATCAGTCTTTCGTAGTAAATTAAAATGTTAGATAATATATTCTTAGTGTTGTTTGGATTTATTACAATGTGGTTAATATGCAAAACTTCATTGACAAAATGTACAGTTGGTAAATCCTGTGATTGTAAAGAATGTAGAGAAAAAAGGAGACAAAAATTATGAGTGATAAAAAAGAAGGATTCTTTGCACAGATAAAGAATCAAATAATAGCTGGAGTTGGTATAATACTAACTACATTAGGTGGTATCTTTATAGATGAGGTTAAATCATTTGTAGGAATAGAAGATGATTCAGAACCACAAACAGAG
>Ga0098052_1000691_pt1 | contig 21218 bp, 20 predicted proteins | sample 15_taG_FD_81591 | JGI IMG/M metagenome (GOLD analysis project Ga0098052, IMG submission 81591) | Marine viral communities from the Subarctic Pacific Ocean - 15_ETSP_OMZ_AT15312 metaG | ecosystem: Environmental > Aquatic > Marine > Oceanic | place: Pacific Ocean | collected 2015-01-18
AATCCTGAACACATCAAAGTGGTCAGGCTGGTCAGCCAGTAATTTAATCGTAGCGCCATTCAGGTCGATGATTGTGTCGCTCTGCGGAAGCAAGGTGCTGGTCATATACGTCACACCCGGCTGGAACCAGACGTACCCGTTACTATCCAGTGCTGCTTGAATCGCTGCTGTGTTGTCAGATACCTCTGTTGTTGCAGATTCGTCTTCTACAGCGCCGTAGCGCCGTACATCGCCAGGTTCATACTGCGGATCAACGATATTACCCGCTGTCGTAACGCCCTCAACGTAATCGGGGATGTTCGCGTCTTCTTCACGCTGAGTCCGAGGATAATGAACCAGAGTGCTTGACATGGGAACAATGTCCCAACCAATATCAGTCGATGACCAAACAGTATTACCGTCAGAATCCTTCAGCGTTACCTTATATTCCTCACCGTCTATGCCCCATAGCTCTTTCCTCACGCCGGATATTTCTGGTTCGCCGCGTTGGTTTAAGTCGAGAGTGGCTGCGTTAGGTGTCTGAGGTACGTCTGCATCAGCCGCAGTGGGGTACGTTGATTTGTCTAAACCAGATGTGGGGTCAACAGTCTCAATCGTGCCGCCATCATAAGGGTCGCCGTTCTCGTCTAAGAACTGGGGTGTTGGTATGCCTAGTACGGGGAATGCCATTTAATTATATGCCTTCATAGATTGTGAGTATAGTCATTAAGCCTTAGCCGTTATACCGTGGTAGCTATGGCAGTCCATACCATTCCAAGCGCGGCTGTGGAGTAACCGCCCACCACCTTAATCATAGAGAGGGATGGCTCATAGATAACATATCCCTCTCCGGTTTCCATTATGTCAGTGTCCAATGTCAACTGCGTGTCACTATCGACATTGGTTACGAATGCTGATGTTGAATCGGTTGAGTTATATACAAGATCACCAATATCTACAGTGGTTGAAAAGTTCTGCCCAGACTGGATTAGTTTGAAGGCTGTAGTGACCCCATCCGTTGTGCCGCTATCCACGGTTGCTGGCGAGAACGAGACAGTCGCAGCCTCGTTGATGGTTTCAGTTGAGTTGCCTACGTTTCTCCAGTAAATAGTCCCATCGAGCGTTGAACCGCTTGAATGAGTGGGTTCCGTACTCGCAGACGTACCATCGTTCTGAGCAACATAGATTTTAGTCCCTGAGTTCTTGACTTTAGTGAATGCCTCATACTCTGTTGTAGCTGCCCATGTCGCTACTGCGTCTACATCAATCTTGACAATGCCAGTGGTCGAGGTTTCCCTTACTATAAGGGTTTCCATCGTGCCTTGAATATTCTGATTGACAGGCAGTTTGACCGTTGCTGTCTGATTATTAGCTGGAGCGACCCGAATAATTGAAGGCAACTTGCGAACATCTGAGTAATCAAGCGTTACGTCTGTGGTGCTTTGCTCCCTAACCGTGAATGCAGAGTCGCCAACAAAGTGCTTGCCGTACATAGTTGTATTGCCAGCATCTTCCTCACACCACTCAGACTCGTTATGGGATCGCCAACCGTCCATACCGATAACTTCAATAGGCCCGAACTGAGGTTCATCAGCATCAATGGTTACTATCCCTAAGTTAGCAGAATTGAACGTAAAATCCATGTCTTCAAGCGTCAGTTTGCCATTGCCTGATGTATTGAAACGCCTTATTTTCCCTTCTGATGACGATCTCATTACACAATTTTTGAGGCGGATTTCACCTACCCGGTCTTCACCTAGAGTTCCTGTGGCCTGACCAATTTCAACATCATAAGTAGCAGTCCCATCACCAGAACTTATAATACAATTATCTAATACAATGCCGCTTGTTCTAGCAAATACTGGATTTTCATTATCTGCCGCAGTAAAGTTGCTGTCATACCCACATGAGTCAGAGAACTTGAAGTCTGTATGGTCTGCTGCACCTCCCCCATCTGCATTTTCAGCCCAACAGTTTAGTAGGTGTGCCGCAAGTATGCCATGCCGAAACCACCAATTTACTCGATTCCAATTACCCTCACACCCAGATAAGAACCATGTGCTAGAATAATGTTCGCGGTCAACATCATAAACACCACCAAACTTCCAGCCATATTCAAAGCCATTTACGTTACAGCCGAAGCAGTTGTTAGCGCCACCACCAGCACTAACTGGCTCATAATCAAAACCAATACCGTGGTCAGAAGTCGAGCCACCTGTATTCCGAGGCACAGACCCGGTTATGTCAACATGCTCCATAGTCAGGAAGAACACAGATAGAATCTTTACACCACCGCCAACTACAGCAGCGTCATTCAATATCCCAAGCCGCTTCCATGAGGTCTTTGACAGATTATCAACAATCATCGCGTAGTCAGATGTAGCAGACCAGATGCTAAAGTCCTCAAACACAAGACCTTGTGCAGTCTGATGAGCAAGGTCACCTATGTCAAACGCATAGCCACTTGCAGCCGTGTACTTGAATACAGTTCCTACCGCATCACGATTCCTAAGTTCTGCATCACGCGAACCACCAGCACCCCGTAGTATTATTCGCCCATCGTGGCGTGATTGATTGAGGAATCCGGTGTTGTTAGTCGTGTCCCAGTGGAAGTAAACCGTAGTGTTGTGACTGTAAGTTCCTTCCGGTGCATAAACAGGAGAGCCACCGTGAGACTGCTGGTTTATCGCGTTCTGTAACGCGAGGTGGCACTCAGTGCTGCCCGTTGGGTCTGCTCCATAACGCTGTGTGTTTCCCGGCTCAAGATAAGGATTAACAATATCCCCAATCGTATTCCCACTCGCATACGCCGCAATGTTCGCATCTTCCTCAGCCTGAGTCCTCGCGTACTGAATCGCTGTGGAATCGACTATGCTAATGTCCCACGCTATATGGGTGTCTGACCATACCTCAGTGCCAGATGAGTCTTTCAGGATTACCTTGTACTCCTGACCATCGACTCCCCATATACCAACAGGAACCCTGCCCTCTTGGTTTAGCGTGATGACAGAAGCATTAGCGTTACTCGCGGCATCAGCGTCCACAGCAGTCGGATAGGAATACTTATCAGAATCATCCGTTGGCTCAAGGAACGTCAGCGTACCCGATGAGTACGGGTCGCCATTGTCATCGGTGTAGGTCGGGAAAGGTTGACCTAATATGGGAAATGCCATTCGTTAATCCTGGTTAGTTTGTTTCATCGTAGGAACTTATGTCTACTGGTGCTGACATTTGTGCAGCAGCACCACCGAGCGCACGAAGCACAGCAGCATTGGAGTTCTGAAGCCCGCCGCCAATCATTATCTTGCGACCAGTATTGGACAGATAGAATCTTGAAACAATGCCGAATTGGAACATTGAAGTCATTGCATTACTCGCCAAGTCTAGTGTCATTATGGCTGGGATAATCCCCTTAGCAATAGTCGCGCCTTGAATTGATGTACCAGCATCCTGAACGCTCTGGAACGCCTTTGTCAAAGTTTTGGCATCGCTGATTAGCGCCCTCTCTCTAGGTGAGAGCATTCGCCACAACTCGCTACGCTTGAGAGTTGCCATGCGAGTTGCCAACAACCCTTCGTTGGCTTTCATAACGCGACCACCATGCTCAATAACGCCATCCCAAACCCAATCAACAATCGAAGCCCTAAGCGACTCTCGCAGAGGCTTGTTGTTAGTTTGGTTCGCAGCCTTCATTAAGGTATGGGTTTGCCGTGGGTTCCCGCTAGTTATCAGTGAGTCAACGAAGTTTCTATTCGTAATCTGCATTTCCTTCATCGCAGGAGCGCCGATAGAAGCTATCCTCTCCAACTCAGCGGTAGTTTTTCTGAATATCTTTTGAGTCGCCCGTGGCATGAGAGCATCAAGTGTCTCTTGGTCGAATGAATCAAAAACTTTCCGCGCTTTTGAAGGGTCTTTCAGAATTTCGGAGTATGCAGCGTCTTGAAATGACTTCCAACGCTTAGGGGAAACGGCGGAACGAATAGCCAGTAAGTTTTCAGAGTTATGTGGGGCTACATACGAACGAGCAAGTTTGCCTAATTCCTCGCCCTTTGCTATAGCCTTAACTGCTGCTTTGCCTAGAGTGGTGCTTCTGATGGCGTGAGCTGAATTAGCAGCCGCCCATGCCTTGAGGAAGCGTGGGTTTGTGTTTAGCGGGTTTCTGAGAATATCATCCACAGCTTTATAAAGGTCGTTAGCCTGTCCGGTAGCTTGCGTAGGCAGTTCACCCGGCTTAACCTGCTTTAAGTCCCATAATTCTGTTCTGACGTTGCGTAACTGGTCTGTTACAGAAAGAGTTGTGCCATCTGGGAGTTTCTTCGCCCCTTTAATGGAAAGGAAGTTATCAACTGCGCTATTGATAGCCCCGCTGAACTTGCCTTTTGAGCCAGCACGAAGGGAGGCAGCTAGAACCATAAATGGCGATGAGGCTGGAACGTCCTGAGTAGTAGTAAGCGGTTTGCCGGAACTATCAACAATGTTGCCGCCGACCTGTCGAGTGGAACTCTTGCTGGTTCCAGAGGCCACCACTGGCTCTAGCCCAAATTTAGGTTCCGCAATCAACCGCGCTTCGTCATAGAGTTTAGAGACTGCCTGTTTGGAGGCTTTTGAATAATGCGCAATGCCTTCCTGAAGCTGTTTACCTGCTTTGCCAAGCATTGTCCCGCGTACGTTTATCTTAGCCAGGAATACATCGCTGAAGTTTTTAAGAGAGTCTACAACGTGACCCATAGCCCCTGCTTTATTCCCCGGAGAAGCAGACTTAATAACATTGTCCAAAGTAGTAAGCAGGTCATTGTATCTACGCTGAAAAGCGGGGAGTACAGCACTCGCCTGTTTTTCCTGTAGGCGTATGATGGGATTGTCTGTTACGAGGCCGGGAGTCATCTTATCAAGAAGCCCTTTCTTGTCAAGATTTTTAGCCGCTTTAAGAACACCTATTCCCGAATCGCCAACCTTTAGCGCACCAGCGCCCCGTAATACGTTATAGGTCGCTGCAAAAGGCGACATTATGGCATTACCACCCAACGAATACCCTCCTTCCGCAGCAATCTCTATAGCTTGCTCACTAAGGGTCTGCGCCTGAACGCCGTTCATATACTGGAACCCCTGCTCTACTGTCTCACCAAATACCGCGCCCAATGCATTTAGAGCAATCGTGGCTGGAATTGTTAGAGGCGCGGCAGGAGGGGCAACAACACCAGCATAGAGTGCAAGCCCAATCTCGCCAGCTATCGACTCAGCAGATGGAGCAAGAGCTTCCAGAACGTCCATCCAAAGATCGCTTTTCTGGAATCCTTGCGGCTCAGTTAGTTTCCATTGAGCCTGTGGACTCTCACGAAACAGAAGCGTGTCTTCGTCATAGCCAAGCGCAACAGACTCGCCCATAACCATAATCTCGCCTTCAGCGAATTCCTTTTTTATACGAAGCCGCTTTTCCGCAAGGTTATCGCCACGCGCTAATGAAAGACGCAGAGCCGGACTAGCGAAGTTATCCCTGTCAAAGTCAGCGCCGAAGAATTCTACTGACGAACTCTCAGCGGTCTGCATCAGGAATTGGGCTTCTTCTCTGGAACCACCACCGGATGACTCGCTACCTGAAGTTTCAAGCGCAGACATAAGTGCCTTAGCTTCATCACGGGCTGTATCTCTAACAACAGTAGTCATTATTCACCACTCAGTTGAATGGCTCGAAGCCGCAAGTACGCCCTTGTGCGACCCTTTTCGTCAATGCCCGCCTTTGTTAGGTGGTCTATCAGGGCTGTAACACCATCCTCATTGGTCAGGTCATAGGGTGGGCTTATATCCTTATCTTTCTTAGCAATGTTATATCTTGTGACAAGAGATTCCTCGTACAGTTGTTTCAATGCGCCCATGACTTGAGGGTAGGCTTTGGGAAGGTCGGCCATTGTTATACCCTTATCAATGGTTGAAACAGCGTTGTTTACAATCTCAAGTTCCTTGTCTGATACACGCTTGCCTTTTTCGGGGGTCAGGATAGGCACTAACTGTGATCGGATTATCTTGAGTTGAGTTTGCATACCAGCTATTGTTTCTTGGTCTGCGTCAGAAATAAACTGCGCAATAGCTTCCGCACCCTCCTCGTACCCTAAGTTATGAGCGATACCAGCTAGAGTCATCGCACCAGCACCCTTAGCACCTACAGCGCCCTTAATGTCCATCATCTTTGGCATAGCATCTGCAAGAATCTCATCTAGTTCGCTAGACGCATCGTATGAGTTTTTGTTCAGAATATACTGCGCGCTCCGGTGAGTTGGTGTAGTGGGGTCTTGTGCGTCATACTCAGTCTTGCCGGGAGTTTTCTGATTCAGTTTGTCAATTCTGCCAAGCAGAAACTTCTCAGTCTCAGGGTCGTTAGCACCAGCCCGATTCTTGGCAACCTGTTGAATCAGACCAGTCATTTCACTTGTGCTTGCGCCACTAGCCAATCTGGCTTCATTAAGAGTTTCAACCCGTGTTTTGGCAAGGTCGGCTGCTTCCCGCTGCCCCTCAAGTTGTTTCTTCTGCATAGACAGCGCAAACATCTGGTCTTCCACGGCAGCAATGCTACCAAGCCGTTGTGCTTCTTTAGCAAGAGACTGTGTTTCACCAACAAGGCGTTTCGTTTCTGGAGAACCTGGAGACAGCAGTTTTGACTTGTCAGAAGCCTCCTTTGCCGTGCCATAAGCCCCCACCGCTTCATTAGCAACATTCTCAGCATCTATAACCGTGTTGACAGCATTGGAGACTTTCTGCCCCATGTCCTTCATTTTGAACAGTTCAGCGCGGTCTTTCTTGTAGTCGCCAGTTAGATTTTTGCCTAATTCTGGGTTTATTTCATTCAACTTCGGAAGATAAGCGTCTTCTTCAGCCTGACTGCCAATAGCGCCGATAATTGTATCTGCCGCTTTAATCTGGTCTGTCATTTTGCCGTACTTCGCAGCCGCAGTTACCCGCTCTTGCTGTGCCTTACGAGCGGGAGCCTCATCGCGCCGAATCTGATTCTGCTGCTGCATTCCTTCAGTAGCCGCTTTGACACGGTTGTTCTGAAGCCCTTGAGCCTTCGCGTCCAAGTAGGATTTTGCGATATTAATGGGGCGCTGGTTTGCTGCTATGTTATATAGAGTCATGGATGTGCCTTAATCCTCATCCCACGGGTCGGGGTAGTCAAGAACTGATCGGTCTGTGCCAAAACCGCCTGGGGTGTTGCTGGCGAGATTGTTAACGCCGGGGCTGTTGTTTCCTTCCCAGAATCCGCCATCTGCATTAGCACCGCTGCCCTTCCTGCTCATGTAATCTCCCAAAAGAGCCGCGCCGCTTTCAAGCGCATCGCCCCACATATTACCCTTAGCTATTTCATTAGAGGCCAGAGTAGCACCGAGGTTAGTCATGTTACCTGCTGTTTGTTCTGCGAACTTATTGTTAGACCCTGTGGCTGCTGTCATACCATATCCAGCTATTCCACTCAGTCTGTTGAAGATTTTGTCGAACTCAGCAGAAGCATAGTTCTGGCTGTACTCCATCGCACCCTTCATTGACTTGCCGGATAGGGATGAGCCGTGAGCAGCCGCTTGGCGATCCAGTTCTTTCTGGCCTTCTTCAAGACGGAACTGATAGCCTGGGTCTTCTTTCCACTGATATATGTCTGCTCCAGGGGCATTAAGGTCTTCTTCTGGCAAGGTCTTGTTCATTTCAGCCCATTCGTCAAATTTGCCCACACCTTGAGCTATTTGAGACATTCCGAAGCCTATATGCTTGCTCTTACCACGCCGCCCGTACCACTCTTGGTAGCCAAGCCTTGCTTCATCTGCGGTTGCGTCCTTGCCGTACTTCTCGTAGAAGTCCTGATAGCCGCTACCCGTTATAAACTCGTTCCAGAAATCATTGTCAGTGTCGAATTGATTGCCATGAAGCGTGGGCATGGTACGAACATCATCACCCTGACGGAAGCGCATGATGCTATCACCAGTTGTTCCCTCGTCCCAATCGTATCGGTCTAGCGGGTCGTTGGGATCATCAGGTTGAGCCACTTGAGGTAGCCCCATCATGGCATTCATCGCGTTATTCGCGTTCCAACCCGATTCAGTGTAGGGTGCGAATCGTGCTACGTTCTTGTCCTGTTCCTCGGCTAAGTAGGCATTGGCTTGCTCCGTAGCGATACGGGCTTTTCTCGCGGCTTTGTTGCCGGACATAATGCCCAAGCCACTGCTGAGGACTGTACCACCCGCTACAGCCGCTGCTGCCCAACTCATGTCGTTACTCCTTCAAGCAGGTCGGGAAAGTCCGTGGCGATTATCTGCTTCTCAATCTCATCCACATCAGTTTCCTCTGTCGCGTGAACTGTTATCCACAGTGAGTCTTCCAAAATTTTCAGGACTCGTTTTGTTCCTGCTAATGTCTTAATCATGCACGGCGCTTCAATCACTTGCCCACCTTTATGTTCGTCAACTACTTGAGCCTTACCCTTCAGGACAAAGCAAAAATGATTCGTTATATGTATCTTGCTGGATATAATCATACCCGCTGGCATGAACAGTTCGCGGGCATACATTCCGTCAGCGAAGTGGTTTACGTGAGGGGGTATCTCAACCCTGTCAGGAGAGTTTAGCATGGCAGTTTCCACGCTAAGAATCTTCTCCCTTGTACTGAGGCGTGTTTCTATCTCCCTGTCGCGGAGTGCCTCTATCTCGCTCACGATACCTCCGTTGCAGAGCCAATTACTGTTATCGCATTAGCCGCACTCGCAAACATTTGAATAGTGTCGCCCGCTTCTAATATCTGACCTTCAAGTTCTGGTAAAGTTGTCGTGGCTAGAGTCGCTAAAGTAACCGTCTTGTAGAACATATTATCGTTGCCCACTGTACTAGCGTTCGGCACAATATGAACCGTGAATGTTGCATCACTTCCCGAACTGTTGAACAGGGCTATCCTGCGTATAGCCGTTACAGTAGACGCAGGGGTTTCGTACTGTGTTGCTACGGCGTTAGGGAGTTCTTGAGGCTGTATGATTTGCTGTATGTTTAGAATTGCCAAACTATGCCATAATCCCCGCCGCAACTAACGCGGCTCTAATTTCAATTAAGTCTTGGGCTACCGATGCGAAGTTGCTATTGATAGTTATATCATCACCGCCCGTACTAACAACAGCCTCTACAGAATCGCCATCTGTCCCTCCACTGTTATCAGCCATGATGTCCATGAGGGTCTGACCAACGATAGCGGCTATATCTGCGGTATTTACAGTTATTGCCGTAGAGTTTGCGGCTATATCTTTACCAAAATGTATTTGAGGCACAGCAAGAAAGTTCCCTTCCCATCCCTGAATAGCAACATCAATCTCGTCAGGGTCTTGCGTGTACTGCGCAAGCACCTTAATGAACTCTTGCCACTGCTCTTGACTCTCAGGCCATGTCTGAGCGCCAGGATGCTTCATAAAATTAGTGTTTAAGCCAGCCACTATCTGTCTACCTTCATCTGAGCGTTATCACCTACCTGCTTGGCAATCAAGCCAGTGTAGATAGTTCTTGCGTCAACTTTTCTGGTAATCCTGAACACCCAATCTCGACCTCGGCCTAGCTTGCGCCAGATAGCGCGATGACTGTACTTACCGATGATGCCGAATGAAATCTCGCGTTCAGTAGAGTATGTGTGACCACCGTCCTTTGAGTAAGTTAAAGTTACGTTGCCGCTAACGCCCTCCTCACCTGTAAGTTGAAGGGAACGAATGCGTAGACGGTCTTCGTCTTTAGTCTTCTGACCTTTCGTAGTACGGATGTTGGGGATAATGTCACCATCCATCGTGTGATAGTCAGAATTCAATTCATATATCTTGCCGTTCTTGTAATCACCAACCAGATGCTTACTATAAGCAAATGTGTGGCAGTTGTAACGCTCCCGATTTGGGAATGTCTTGTTAATGATGTGGGCGCGTTGATGCCAGTGCTTGCTGGTCAAATCGTACACCCATGTAACATTCTCTGTAGGGAATGTCAGGACGTAGAAATCATGGCCTTCGTAAGCATAGGTATATGCGGTTGCGTCTTCAACAGTCGTGTACTGACCCATCTGGTAGGCAACCTGGGGAAAGTCACTCGTCAGAGGTGCAGGATTGTAGCCCTGCGAAATCATAGGTCGAGCCTGACCCTGATCGCTTTTACCTAACCAGACAATCGCATGACCTATTCGGGAAACGGAATGTGGGGCAGCACAGCCAACTTCGCTAAAGCCACCCTGGAATCGTGCAAACGGGTCGCCTGAGTTATACCAGACTTCTGTTGTTTCTTTACCGAGCAGCCAGATATTTCTGCGGTTCGATATGACAGCAACTAAGTCATCGCCCTTACCCTCTGCTGTGGCGAAGTCTAGGGGGTCTATAGAAGTTGCATCGTCAAGCGCAGTCCACCAGAATTGCCCCGTGTCTTTCTGTGTGAACACAACGTAGCGGTCTAGGAACGTGCAGGAATCCGTATTCACTGAACCCGTATTGGTAATGACTCCGGTTGACCTATCGTAAACCTTCAGAGAGCCGCCATCAGCAATAGCTATCTGGTTGCCGTTCACTGCGCCATTGTCGCACATGGAGACAATGCCGCCAGATGTACCTATCGCACCCAAGTCTGTCGCAGTGCCAGCTACATTAACCTTATAGAGATTAGTGCCTACAACGGCGTAACACTCGTCAGCAAAGGTGTGCAAGCCCCGAACCTCACCAACAGCGGGTAAAGAAAACTCAACGCAGCCGGGTACGTTTACTAATGCACCATCACTAGGATCATCCTTAGCCCTCTCTTGGAACAGGTTGATACATTCCTCAGAGGCAACATTCGTAGAACGCCCTTTGTATGCCCCTCCTATAAAGGGGAGCCTCATTGAGTCATCCCTTCATTGTTCACAGTGAACAGGACTGAGGCATTCTCAGTGTCAGCATCTAATGCTTGATTAATTTTAGCCTGTGAGCGTTGAGCGATAGTCTTCTGCTCCCGGTCACTCAAGCCATATTCCGCAGACAATGAATCAGCCAAGCCCCATATGAGCGCACTCGTCCACTCAATCGGAAACTCTGGGTTATCAGAAGCCGCATCAAAATCATCAGGGTAATACTGAGCAGTAAGAACAATCTTATCAGTATCTCCATCACCTGTAGGCCATACGAACAAAGTTCCGTTAGTAAGCGTTTGGCGGTAGTGAACTTGATTTGGTACACCTGTCTGCCCCTTCTGTGATAGGAAACGGTATTCATTGTCGCCTATCAACTCAATCGGAATATCATAGTCGCTGCCGTCCCTGCGTAGGGCATAAAGCAGCGTATGCGGGCGATATGCTTTGGTTGTATAGAAATAGACAGCATTACCAGAGGCAGCGTCATCATCAGTAACGTCATCAATCGTCATGGGATTTGCAAGGTTGGCTACCGTAGTCCAATGAATAGACCCGTCATCCATCTTGATCCCAACGTAGTCTGCCGCTGTTACGTCCGTTATCGAAGTCAGCGTTATGGAGTTAGTACCGCTTGACGCATCAGCAGAAAGCGTAGTCTCAACGTAACTCGAAGTGACATGATCGCCCGTTGAACCAATCTGGTACGATTCCTGAGACTTCTGAATGAACAGAGTTATCTCTTGGCGTAACCAAATGTCAGCACCCGCAACACCCGACAACTCGTTTATGAGTATGTTAAGCGCTTGGGACGCATCAGCAGTTTCATCACCGCCTGGAGCCTCAGATGAATCAAACTCACCCAACTTACGAAGGGCTGAGTTGATTATGTCGTTACGAGTGACGCTAAAGTTTTTAGACCCTGACGTTGCCATCAGTAAGCGTTGCCAGCTTCAATGCGAACATCAGTAGTGCCTGAACCGAACTCTCCGGTCTTGCAGCCTACGCGCATATCACAGGTCACGGCACTCTGTAGCACTCGTTCCGCATCTGCCGTATGAGTTTCTACATCAAGCCACGTAGTCCCGCCATCGAAAGAACGCTGAATCGTGATGGTAGACCCGCCAGCAATATCAACAATAGAACAATCAACAAGTTTAGACCCGCGCACTCGGATTGCATCTGTCCACTCATTCTGTGCATCAACGGTTCTTATAGCTTTACTAGCCATATTAAATCCTCAAAAAATAGGGAGCCGAAGCCCCCGTTAAATGCCGTTATTCTGTTTCCCAAGTGCCATTTACATCACTTACTACAAAGTATGCGGTGCTTGCCAATGATACGATAGTGACGTAATCGCCCTTTTTGGCTGTAGCAAGAGTGTTCCTTAGATAGTCGCCATCAGAAACAGCCCCGGCATACAAAATACCGTCACCAGCATCAGGGTCTATAGTGATTTGCACTTGACCGTCTTCACCGCCATTTATAAATGTGTAACATATACCTGTTCCCATTGCGGGCAAGGTTATCTCTGCTGTAGAAGTAACTAGGTAGTTAGTATTTGGTACGGCAGTTATATCACCAGTTACTACAGTGTAGTTTGATGGCGCAATAAATGTATCTACACCGTTTGGAAATTTAGTTAAACCCATCATATTTCTCCATACCTCACGGATTCAAACCGTGACTTACCCATCAGGGATATAATTGTTTTGAGCAGAATTGCTCGGTTATTGAATTAGGAAAAGCACCGCCCCCCGAAGGAGGCGGGCTTTAGGTAGCGCCTAAGCGCCTTCGCTACACACGATACCGCGTGGGTCAGTCCAACCAGCACTAAAGCGCATATAGGCTTTAGACTTGTCGTTTTCCGTATCGAAATCACCGTCATGGGTGAACTCAACAGGAGCGCGGTCAAACCACTTCAGACCTTCAGGAGCATTCGTAGTAATGAAGAATGCGTCTGCGTTGGTCAGGTAATGGTTGACTGCTGTCTCTGGGATAGAGTTCATGCTGTTCAGCGCGTTGATAGCGTTGTTGGCAGTGTCACTCTGAAGAACAGATTTCAAGATGCGTTGAGCATTGAACTGCTCCGCGATATTGATAATCAAGCATTTCGGACGAATGCTAGCCTTCAATCCCATTGAGTCTGTCATGTTACCGATGAGGATACAAAGTTCCTCAAGCGATGCTTCTGACAGATCAGCAGCGGTGATGATATTGGCGAAACTATCGCCATTTTGCATCGTGTGGTCTGTAGCACCAAGCACTTTACCGTCACCGCCAGTATAACCAGCAGTGAACGCACGGTTCAGAATGTTTGCACCCACGTTTTCACGGGTTTGAGACATACTGTATGCAAGTGAGCTAGCACGTTGTCGAGAGACTTTCTCGTACAGGTTATCAGCTTGTTCCTCTTTAGTTACGATGTAACCAAGAGCATACGCAACGTGCGTATAACGGCTGATGTAGCCTTGAGAATGACCCTGAAAAGCAGCAGAGACTCCTTCTGGTTTGACCGGAGCCAAACCAAAGCCAGCGTGTTCTACGTCTTCTTCAAAGTGCTGTGTAGACCCTTGTACATCAAAAATCTTGGTGTATTCCGGGGAGAATTGGTCATATTTTGCGCCGAACCATGCGTTCACACCAGGCCATAGCGCCTTAGGATGTGAACCAGTATTGATAGGATTACTCATTATTGATTACCTCCCTTATACGCCAGCAGCATTAGGCGCTGCAAGACTTTCGTTAATTGTAACTTCCCAAATTGTATAAGGCGCTGCCTTACCAATCTCGTTGTCGTCAACCTGCGCTCTGCCAATCAGTTTGAACTGAATGTCTGCACCAGTACCATGAGTGTCAGAATCAAGTGAATGACCAGACAGCCCAGTATCAGTATCGCCAGCGCCAACAGCAGCATCAATGTTGTTGCCTACATCAGCAATAACAAGAGAGCCATCGTCTTCAGTAGCCTGAAAGATGATGTTTGTGTCAGTCGCTACATAGACATAACTGGTTGTACCAGATGCTACATACGTCTTCGTCAAATCACCAACTTGCGGGGCTAATCCAACAACAACACCATAAAATGCTCCACCAGCCGCAGCACCTTTAACCTTCATAATGCCTGTGACTGCTTCTGCTTCCGTGTCGAGAGTTACAATGTCGCCAACAAACAAGTTTGCTGTATCGTCAAAGTAACACTGTTGGGAAGCACCATTGTACGGCGTACCATCACGCATACGTACGGGCTTAAATCCAAAAGCCATAATAATTTACTCCAAAAGAAACGTCCAGAATGGACGCAATAAAATAAAGAACTTCGCAATGACGAAAATCTTTAGCGCATTTTTACCTCGCCGTATTGATTTTCGATGGAAGCTCCACCAGATTTGCCAGCACGGATAGCGTCATCCACCATGTCATTCTTCTTAGCTTTTGCCGCATCGTCTTCTGCTTTGAATTCGTTTGGCAATTTCATCAAGAACACAGTGATTTCATCGTCACCCACCTTAGTCTTCTTACTTACCCTAGAGTTAAGGTCGCTGTTATCGCCGTGTACTTCCTTATCACCCACACGGCCTACTATCTCTTTGGCGTTTACATACTCATACCCTGCATTCAGCGCGTCCTGAATCCTAGAACCAACATCGTTAAACCAACGAAGGTAATAATTATCCTCAACTGATTTGATTACGTTAGTTTTAAGTTTGCTGCGCGATTCCGTCATGGATACTCGTTCACGCCTGTCTTTCTTCGCTACCACTGGCTTAACATCTTCGGTAGTCTTTTCTTTCTTCTGGTTGGAACTTGTCATTGCTATCTCCTTATTTTCCGAAATAATCAGCTACATACTGGGCTTGGGTCAAAACACCCTCGCTAACAAGTCGGTCACAGATTGCTTTCGCCTCTGCATCCAACGCTTTGTAGTTATTATCTCCGGCTTCTTCCTGTGTAAATTCTTCCTCACCCGTAATAGTTTCCTTACGTTTGGGGTTCTCAAATTTGTGTGCCATGTCCTTCTTGGTAACTTCAGCAACTTTATCCATGAACTCCTGTTGAGAGCCATGAAAGCCTGAGTTATCCAAGTCAGCAGCAACGCTATCAGCGTAACGCCTTAGAACAGGGTCGGCTGCATACCAGGTATTCTTCTCAGCCCACTTAGCATTAATAGCAGCACCATCGGACGCAACGGGGGATGCCTTAACTTCCTCAAGTTGCTTACCTAAACGGATATAGTCTTCGCCATCACCGTTATTAATTGCTTCGGCAAGTCGTGACTCAAGTGAAGCAACTTCTTTTGCTCGTTCTGAACGCTCCCGTTCTACCGTGCGCTTAGTCTGCTCAATGAACTGGTCTTTCATGGTGGCTACACTTGCTTTAACTTCATCAAGTTCGGCCTCCAGTTTGCGGGCTTTCTTGGTTGCTATGCCAGCAATCTTCTCTCCAGTCTCCACATATTCCTGCGCAGTCTTGGCTCCTTCGCCTTCAAAGTCAGGATTCCACCCATCTTTGGTTGCTTCTGCTTCCCAATCTCTCATTTGTTCGTTCATATCTTGCTCCATAGTTGCCCTAGCTTAACTAACCTTTTCATGTGCCACTCTTTGTCGGCGGTTGAGTTCGTAGTATCCTACTTCATCATCAAGCGTTGCAGTAATGTCTACATCGTTTAAGACGCGATACTTCTCACCATCTTTCCCAACCACCGGAACACCACCGTATTTTGCAATCATTATACGATCACCAACAGCAGCAAATGGCTTAGAGTAATCACTCCAACAATCAGCGCCTACGTCAACCAAATGACCATAGACCTGCGCGTTGGAATACTTTTCGTGAGATTCGTTAGCGAGGATAATACCGCCCTCAGAAACTTCTTCAAGTTCTTCTGGCCTGACTAAAACCCTGTCGCCTTGAGGATAGATACCGGATTCATTATTCATTGCCGGGTTCCTCATAATACTCAGGGTCTAATTCCTGAATGCCCTCTGCATCAAGGCAACTAATCTGTGTTGACAACTCCTCAACGATTCCACGGTAGCAAGAAATGTCTTCCTGCGTCCTGTAGGGTTCGCCTGGATAAAATACATCAACCTTAGCGTCTATATAGTCTTGAACCCTGGACTTCAGGATTTCAATGTAATACGCCGTTACCGGGTGCTGATTCCACTCATCCATCGCTTCCTTGTTTGGTATCTGACTTTCCACTTTCTAGCTCCTTTAGTTTATCTCTAATTTTTTCCTGCTTAACTTTAAGACGCTCTGTAACCGCCTTAAACTGACTCACTTGCGAATTATCACCTATAGCCTGTGCCTCTGAGGTTAACTTGGCTACCTGTGCCTGGGTAAGAAGATTCTTGTCCTCTGCCCCCATCATCGCTACAATCGCCTTCTGCTTGGAATCTTCAACCTTGTGCTGCAACTCCATGACCTGAATCTCAAACTCAGGGTTCTTCGGAGGTTCAATAGCAGGTTGACCCGTTTCAGGGTTGATTGGGAATACCTCTTGGCTGTCTGCAATACTCATGGCCTCAAGGAATCGAAGTTCAATCTTTGTCTTATCGTAGCCCGCAACTGCATCAGCACGTTGTAACAACATCTGAGCCTTCTGCATCTTTTCCTGCGAGGAAAAAGCGTTCTTATCCGCAGCAGGATGAATGTCCTTACCATCGCCCGTGTAATCAGTCGAAAGCACTTGAGCCTTACCCTCTAATGTCTCAAAGTATTCTTCTGGATTGAGATAAACAGAATTGAGGCGATACTGCTCACGAAACTCTTGGCGCATTGAACGGTGAACACGCTTGAAGATACCTGAAAAAACTTGCATACCCTGACTTAACATGGCTTCCATATTGTAAGCAGGGGTGTTCTGACCCATATTCTTACCAGACATAGCATCATTAATTGATGACAACTCTTTCGTGTACTCAATTAGCAAGCCAAGCAAGTTAAACAAGACAGGTGAAGGAGAATTGACAGGTATAGGAACAATGGATTCTTTCAATGACTGACCCGTAGAGTTAATTTTGATCCACTCATTGTTACGGAAACTTACCTTGCCACCCTTAATCCTAGCCCCTCGACCTAAGAAACCGCCCGAAGTCGTCTGAAGCGTACCAGCATCTATCAACTGGTTAATCAGGGTGTTAACCGTACCGTTCAAAGGCGCGAGTAAAGAACCAAACCCTATGTCATAAAATGAACCATCGGGGGCAGGTATGAACGAATACTTAGTGTAAGACTCAATCGGCAGAATCTCAAGTATATTCTGAGGCTCATCAGCGAGTTCTTTAATCCGCTGCTCTCGAATATCAATTTCTTGTTCTATCTGCCCAACCTGCTGTTCTACAGCTTGTTGGTCTTGCACATTAGGAGGCGTACCCGCTTCCTGCATTTGTTTAATCTTCTGCTGAACTTGCTGAATTAACTCATGCGCCTTACGCCGGAAACCAGCAAGTTCATCTTCAATCACGGAAATTTGCTCAGACTGCTCCGATATAACCTTACGGAATCGGTTGACAATCCGCAGAGTCTTTACATCAGAACTGTCAACAGTGACTATATAGGGCTCAGGATAACCATCACCGTCCAAGTCCAACCATAAGTGCTGCTCAAGCATCATGCGGGGTAACTTGGTGTCGCTCGGATTATTTGACACACCAGCGCGTATGTCCGAATTATCAGGTTCAGGTATATCAGCCTGACCCAATTTAACATCGGAATAAACCTTTCTTAACTGGCGGGACTTAACTTCCCTGTCGTAAAGGTAGAACATCTCCGTCTTGCGCGGCATAGTCTCTAACGATGCTGCGCGGTACGGTACTACTAAATTCTGAGGTAAAACAGTCGTAGTCTTTAAGCGCTGCTCTGATGCGTCCCAAAACTTCTTACGGAAGCATAGACCCATAATTGGTAAAACCATGAGCATCCGGTCAAAACCAGATTCCCAGTCGGGGTCTTCATCCAAATTTTGATAACTCATGTGTTGGCTTACACGGGAAGCGCGGGCAGCTTTAGTCCCTTTCGGGTCGGCTCCTGTTACCTTCATGCGAACTAAGTCAGGGGCTTGGGCTAGATTCGAGAATGCTCTGACTTGAAACTGTAAGGCGGCTTGAGACAATAACGGGAACTTGACATTACTCGCTCCCTCCCACGGCAGAGTCTTAGATTCAGCAACCTGGAGGGCCAGTTTCATTGCGTGTTCGTTGGCTTTCTCCCACTTGGAGCGAGTTGATTTGTCAGCCCGAAAGTCCTCTATAACTTGGTGAGCAATGGCATCTGACTGCGCCTCAGTCAACAACTCGTTGATATTTTTGGACTCTGAGAGAACCTTAAAGTCAATCTTGATGTTTTCGATGTTATCCATTAAAGTCCTAAGCGCAATGCGCGTATCCCAACGGGAGTGTAAAATCAGTCATTAATAATCAGTTCCCTAAACACGCCGACCACAATATTAACAGAAAAATGTAAGATAGCCCCCAACAGGCAATCCATATTGCTATAATTAATCTCAACCATGCAATCATTGTACTACTGCGCATCAGGCATTATAACACACTTCAAGACTGGTGTCACACATTAGCATCTTTTCAAGATATAATGTTCATCAACACTACCCAACTTTTTAGTAACCAGTGTACACATCTTGCCCGTGGTCGGCGTGAAGTTCTACTGTTTCGTTGTATTCGTCTTCTTCAAGTTCGTAATCAGTCTGAGGCTCTACCATTTCATCAAGCATCAAGCCCAACCAGCCTAAAGCATCGAATTGATCCTTATAGGCGTGTTTCGGATAACGCAACACTTCTTCAAGGAAATCAGCCGACCACTCAGCTTCCATGTCCACATAGACCTTGCCCGCCCTAGCACGGGCTTGCATGGAACGAGAACGTAAAGACTTGTCCTTTGACGGAACTGCCGTGTTCAAGGGGAGATACTGCTGCCTCTCCTCCATCATCTGATAGAGAAAGGCTCCCAATGACCGAGCGATGTTTTCTTCTTCGACCTGGATTAACTGTGGCGAGTAACGAGTGTCAACAGAGAATAACTCCTCGCATATCTCCAGCCCGTCAATCCTCTGGCGGCGAACGTCAACGATGCACAAATCACCGTTCTCAGTCAAACCACCCGTCATAACAACGGTATAAGCCGAAGTCTTCTTCTCCGAGATAGCCATGTCAGTTGAGACATAATACGTCATCCTCAACTTCTTCATTTCTTCAGTCATCGGCAGGAAGTCAGCCTTCCTGTAGTACGCCGTAGACTCGTCAATCGGGTCGTTCAGGTATTCCTGACCGTACAAGTCAACACGACCCCGTTCAGCGTATTTGTTCCTCTCCCGTACCAGCCAATCCTTCGGACGGTGTTCTTCCCATAAAAGATTACTAAAGTCCTCGTTGTGCGCCCTATACTTGACCGCCAACCAAGACCTGTTCAAATTCTTCGAGTATGTCTTTAACGGAAGGTGTACAGTCTCCTCCGCCTTCTCAGGGGGCATACAGCCCTCTAGGAACGAGTCGTAACCGATAATCGTGCCTACACCACGGATAATGCCGCCTGAACCCAAAATAGGGGTCACAGCGCCCAGAAACCACGACATAAACTTGAATCGCCGCGCCTCACTGAGAACCAAGTCCTCATCTTCCATATCATCAAAGACCACCGCATCAGGTCGCTTACGCTGCCATTTCAGGCCACGCATACGCTGATTAGCACCTTTACAGATAATTCGGAACGTATGACCGTCCTTTAACTCGACTATTAACTCGGATTCCTTGTCTTTCAAAAACCTAGAAACACCAAAAGCCTCACGCAAATCATCATTATCAGCCAGTTCAGCACGAATATCCGCTAAAAACGCATTCGCCAGGGACTCATTCGACCCCAAAAGCAGGATATGTCGGTTAAATCTGAATAACAGGATGAATAGAACGTAAGCAAAGGTAATCGCCGTGGACTTAGCAAAGCCCCGAGGAGCCGCTAAAGCTACCTGGTCGGCTTCTGACAGGCATAACGCCCACATTTCCATGTGCAAATACGGTATAGGCTTGGGCTTGTCGTAACGAGCCGCCAAGAACGTAGCCGAAAAACCAAATAACTGCTTTGCCTTAGACCACGATTCCTCTGTTATACCAGGTATCTTACCTTCCATTCCGCATTTCTCTATCTCTTGCCCCACCACTACAGGATACACTTAAATAATGGGCTGGAAAGGCAGGACTCGAACCTGCGACATTCTGATTAACAGTCAGACGTTCTACCACTGAACTACTCTCCAAGTCCCCTCTAACGCTCTCACAGCCCCGTAGAGCCGATTTCTCTAACTTTTGGTACTAGGGGTGAGGGTCAGACTCAGGACGCTGTATAACGCCACCACGACCCGTCTTACGATTGGGATGCTTGTACTTACGACCCTGCTTGTCAACGTAATTATCAGCCTGATCCGGCTTGGAACACCCCTCACCCTTCCTATACTCATATTTCTTGTCGCCCATTAGGGACTCCTTAAATTGTCAAAAACGTCAGATTTTTCGCGCCGCCAAAATTTCTATATACATATAGAACAACACAATCCATAACTATATTATACCACACTGAGAAAAGTCACCATTTCTCTTTTTTAACGACTTCTGGAAAGTGGGATATATATATAATCTTGTTTGCAGAATTTGCCCCTCCCCCGCCTGGTATTACTGTAATGGAATTCATTATGTACCATGCAGCTGCATGTACTGTACCATGTAGCCGCATGTACTGTACAAGGCTCAGGGTATGTACTGATACCAACGGTTACAGCGGGTACTGTACAACTTTTGGCTGTTTGGGCGTTGGGATCATGCTATTCTGGCCTGTATCATGCTGGTATACTGTATGGATAAACAGTACCTGGTGTATCAGCGTACTAGTACACTACTACATGCGCAGGGTTTATACCCTAAGGCAGCTATACCCCAAAATAATATCAACTAATCCGGCATACCCTGCCCTTAGCATCTACCAAGTTAAGCCAATGTAGGGCAATTCAGGCAATATCAAATTAAATCAATATATCTGGTATATACCCTTGTAATGTGGTGTAGTTTTCTATACTCTCTATCTATCCCCTATCTTATGGGGCATTTATTGAGGTAATACGATATGCAAGCAATAACCAGTAAATACTTAGGCGCTACCCTTCATCGCGGGTCGCGGTTCAAGGCCACAACAGCCGGAGGTCAGTCTGTTACTGTGCCTTATGACTACGAACTAAGCACAACAGAGAATCATAAGGCCGTAGCTCAACAGCTACTAACTAAGCTTGGCTGGAAGTGTGGCATGGTGGGCGGCACACAATCTAATGCGGGCAAGGGTGAATACGGGCGCATGGTGTGGGT